>Ga0154020_10000571_pt1 | contig 44807 bp, 37 predicted proteins | sample Klosneuvirus_201_FD_109709 | JGI IMG/M metagenome (GOLD analysis project Ga0154020, IMG submission 109709) | Active sludge microbial communities from wastewater, Klosterneuburg, Austria - Klosneuvirus_20160825_MG | ecosystem: Engineered > WWTP > Aerobic digester > Activated sludge | place... | reverse complement strand
TATTGAATAAGCAGCGGACGAAGCGGAGACAAAACGCCTAACAACACCGTAAGCAGAATAAGAAAGTAAAACCGGCCCCGATAAGGCTCGATAAACTTCATGATGCGGCCCAACACCTTCCAATCAATAATATTTCCGCTGCTTACCTTTTCTTTTTCCATAACATCAGCTCTTCGTCAGCGCAATTCGGCAAGGCGAAGACTTATCCTCTTAAATAAAAATTGATTGTGGGTATTTTACATTAACAAGATATAACGCTTCTGCGGGAACATTCATACCCGCCTGCTTCCGGTCTTTACTTTTCAAAATATCCTGAAACTGCTTCAATGTGATTTTTTTTGAACCCACATTTATTAATGTGCCTACTATCGATCGAACCATGCCACGTAAAAATCGATTGGCCGTGATGGTAAAAACCAGCCTATCGCCTTTTTGATTCCACTTTGCTGTTTTAATGTTGCAAATAAAGTGATTAACGTCTGTATGCACTTTGCTAAAACATTCAAAATCATGTTCGCCTATCAATAACGCAGTTGCCCGCTCCAAGGTTGGTATATCCAGGTCCCTAAAAAAATAATAGGCACGGCCCACCAGTATTGGATCTTTTACGCGCGTGATATGATACTCGTACGTTCTGTCTTGGGCATCGTACCGCGCATTGGCCTCGGGTTTCACTGGGCGAATGGAGCGGATTGCAATGAACCGTGGAAGAATTGAGTTTAGTTTTGGAATCCACTCCTTCTCATCAAATACAGCATCCACATCGGCATGGAAATATTGTTTAACACAATGCACACCGGTATCCGTTCTGCCACTCGCAACCACAGGTGTTTTCTTTCTGAAAACTTTTGTCATTGAATCCTCCACCACCTGCTGCACACTTATTGCGTTCGGTTGGTTTTGCCAACCATGATAGCTAGTGCCGTTGTATGTTATTTCGAAAAAGTACCGCATAGAAATTGTCAATTGATAATTAACAATTAGGATTCTCGTAAACTATAGCGGCCCCTTGCCCTACGCCAATGCACATTGTGGCAACACCATATTTTACCTTTCTTTTTTGCATCTCATGAATAAGCGTGGCACTAATGCGAACACCACTGCAACCCAACGGATGTCCAATTGCAATAGCTCCACCATTAACATTAACGATTTCAGGATTCAATTCTAAATCTCGCTGGCAGGCAATACTTTGTGCGGCAAACGCTTCATTGAGTTCTACCAATCCGATGTCTGAGATTTTTAAACCTGCACGCTTAAGCGCTTTTTGTACAGCTGGCACTGGCCCCACGCCCATGTAAGCAGGATCTACTCCGGCAACGGCCATAGATACCACCCGAGCCAGCGGCTTGATAGAAAGCTTATTTAGCAAATCTTCACTTACCAGAAGGCCCGCAGCAGCGCCATCATTAATACCCGATGAGTTTCCGGCCGTTACCGTTCCGCCTTCTTTAAAAGCCGGTTTTAAGTTAGACAGTTTGTCCAGCGAAGTTTCGCGTGGATATTCATCCTGTTTCACCTCAAAAGTTTCTCTGCCGTTTTTTACTGTAACGGAAATTAATTCCTCTTTAAACTCTCCCGCTTTATGAGCGGCAAAATATTTTCGTTGCGATGCGAAGCCAAACTGATCTTGCTCCTCGCGACTGATCTTCCATTTTTCTGCAACGTTCTCGGCTGTTTCTCCCATTGAATAGGGATGATACAATGCTGATAATTTTGAATTGACAAATCGCCAGCCAATAGTCGTATCAAAAATTTCTGCTTTACGCGAAAAAGCTTCATCGGCTTTAGCCATTACAAACGGGGCGCGGCTCATACTTTCTACACCACCGGCTATATAACAGATACCATCGCCATTTAAAATTCCGCGTGACGCATCCATGATTGCTTGCAGCCCCGAAGCACACAACCGATTTACCGTAACGCCCCCAATATGAGTTGGTAAACCTGCCAGCAACAATGCCATGCGCGCCACATTTCGATTATCTTCACCCGCCTGATTAGCTGCGCCAAATACTACATCTTCTATCGTGGCAGGATCCAATGCTGGATTTCTTTCCACTAACTTTTTTATAACAAGAGCGGCCAGGTCATCTGGCCTTACAGAAGAAAGCGCTCCTCCGAATTTGCCTACAGGGGTTCGGAGAATATCTACGATATAAACAGATTTTGTCATAAACTTTAGGCTGAGTCTTCGCGCTACATTTAGTAGTTTTGGGGCAAGTTAACTCAACGGTTTTATGTGGCAAAGAATACAAACTCTGTTTCTGGTTTTAGTGGTAATAAGTATGGTTGTAAGCTTCTTCCTCCCGATCTGGAAAATTGCTGATGCGGGCAAAGAAATGCAGTTATACCCACTTCATTTTTCAACAATAGAAAATGGAGTAAAAACAACGGAATATTTCCCCTTTAGCATTACTGCTATATTATTAGCGGCCGCAGCCACCATCGCGATTATGGAAATAAGACGCTTTGACAACCGAATGGCACAAGTAAAGCTCGGTACCCTTAATTCATTAATTCTGGCAGGCGCGTTAGGCTCTACAGTCTATTTCTATAATCAGGTTACCGGACAATACGGATACGGTCAATTCGGGCTTAGTATCTGGATTCCGTTTATAGGTGTTGCGTGCAATTGGCTGGCGATTCGTTTTATCCGAAGAGACGAAAAATTAGTACGCGACTCTGACCGCATTCGCTAAACTTTCTCCATGCAAGAACTGTTAATTAAACATAATCTAAATCACTAAAAAATAAAAAATGGCACTTACCAAATTAGGACCTCAGGATGCAAACACGATCGGTAATTTACCCGCTGTTGGGTCTTCCGCTCCGGATTTTACTTTAACCTCTAACGATATGAAGGATGTTTCGTACCGCGAGTTCGCAGGAAAGAACATTGTACTAAATATTTTTCCCAGTGTCGATACTGGAATCTGCTCAGCTTCTGTCCGCGAATTCAATAAGCGAGTAGCCTCTATGGAAAATACGGTTGTACTTTGCATTTCGAAAGACTTACCCTTCGCACAAAAAAGATTTTGTGGCGCAGAAGGAATTGACAAAGCCCTTACACTTTCTGATTACCGCAATCGTGGGTTTGGTAAAAGTTATGGCGTTGAACTAACTGACAGCGGTTTTGTCGGTTTGTTTGCACGAGCGGTTGTTGTTATTGATCCCGCAGGAAAAGTAAAATATACGGAGCTTGTTCCTCAGATTGGTCAGGAACCAAATTACGATGCCGCTGTAAAGGCGATATAAACTTTCCGAGTAAAATCATTTAAGACCCTTGCTGTAAACCGCAGGGGTCTTTACTTTTCTACCAACACAAATTAGAGTATCTTTTCAATCTTAAATAGATATCGAAATATGAAAAGATTCTCACTGATTTGCTGCATTCAACTTTTGATTTTTGGACTGTCAGCTCAAAGTCAAACGAAATATTATCTAACTGCTGATCGTGTGTTTGATGGCGAAAACATCCATGAAGGATGGGCGGTTATTGTTGAGGGTGATAAGATCATATCAGTAGGTCCCAAAGAAAAAGTAAAAGAACCTACTGGGGCAACGCGCATTAATTTTTCGAATTCAACCCTTACACCCGGGCTTATTGAAGGGCACTCGCACTTGCTGCTGTATCCATACAACATAACCGATTGGGATACGCAGGTTTTAAAAGAAACGGATTCGTACCGAACCGCACGCGCCACGGTACACGCAAAAAATACCTTAATGGCTGGTTTTACTACAGCCCGCGATCTTGGAACAGAAGGTGCAGGATATTCAGATGTAGCTTTGAAACGCGCGATCAACGAAGGGATCATTCCCGGCCCACGGTTAATGGTGGCTGGTCGTGCTATTGTATCAACCGGTTCGTACGGGCCTAAAGGATATGACCACGACCAGGAAATAATGTTGGGTGCCGAACCTGCCGATGGAAATGATCTGGTGCGCGTGGTGCGCGATCAGATTGGCAAGGGTGCAGACTTCATAAAAATTTATGCCGACTATCGATGGGGAATTAATGGTGAGGATCAACCTTCTTTTACGCTCGATGAATTAAAACTGATTAACGAGGTAACACGTAGCAGTGGCCGGGTGATGGTGTGTCATGCAAAATCAAAAGAAGCAATTAAAAGAGCGGTGTTGGCTGGGGCCGAAACAATTGAGCATGGAGATTTTATAGATGTGGAGTTGGGCAAGCTTATGAAAGAGCATAACGTAACGTATATTCCAACAGTATCAGCGGTAGATGTAATCACTCAATATCGTGGATGGAAAAAAGGAGTTGATCCGGTGCCGGCAAACGTAGCTAACAAGAAGCAGAGTTTTAAAGATGCCCTTGCTTCAGGTGTTACAATTGGCATGGGTGGCGATGTGGGTGTGTATCCACATGGTGAAAATGTACTCGAAATGGAGTTGATGGTGGAATACGGCATGAAAACTTTTGATGCGCTTAAAGCAGCCACGAGTGTAAACGCGCGCGCCTTTCATTTAGAAAATCAGGTTGGGTTTGTGAAGGAAGGGTTGAAAGCGGATCTCGTTATTGTAAGTGGAGATCCTTCTAAAAATATTTCTGATCTTAGAAAAGTTAAGTTTGTAATGAAGGATGGCGTGGTGTATCGGAATGAGAAATAAGTCGTACTTTGAACTATGAACCGTAAACAAGCATTAAAAGCCATGGCAGCCACAGCGGCTGGTGCCATGGCCTTACCCGAAATGGCAAAAGCGATGAACTCGCTTCCGGCTGATTTAAAAAATAATATTAACCACTCCGTTTGCCAGTGGTGTTATAATTCCATTCTGCTTGACGATTTAGCAAAAGCCGCTAAGGATATTGGGTTAAAGTCGATCGAACTGCTGGGGCCTGATCAATGGGCAACTGTTCAAAAACATGGGCTTACTTGTGCTATGGCGTACGCTACTGATTTAGGATTGGATAAAGGTTTTAACAATCCTGCACATCATGAAAAGTTTCTTAAAGATTATTCCCTAAATATTCCAAAGGCTGCCGATGTCGGATTGAAAAGCGTAATCTGCTTTAGTGGCAATGCAAATGGTTTAAGTTCTGAAAAAGGATTGGAGAATTGTGCCGTGGGCTTAGCCCCAGTTTTAAAAGTAGCGGAGAAGCATAACATCACCGTGCAAATGGAGCTTCTTAACAGCAAAGTCGATCACAAAGATTATCAATGCGATCATACCGAATGGGGTGTGCAGCTTTGTGAAAAACTAGGCTCCCCCAATTTTAAATTGTTATACGATATTTATCACATGCAGATTATGGAAGGCGATGTGATTGCCACCATTCGCAAGCATCAAAAGTATATTGGTCATTATCATACCGGGGGCGTACCTGGTCGAAACGAAATTGATGATACGCAAGAACTTTTTTATCCAGCCATTATGCGCGCCATAGTTGAAACCGGTTTTAAAGGGTTTGTAGCGCAAGAGTTTATCCCCAAACGACCCGATAAACTGGCATCGTTAAAACAAGGCGTGGGGATTTGTGACGTGTAGTGAAACAACTACTTTATTGTTGAATCAAGTCCGCTGGCCGCTTATGCTTCCACTTCTTGTGAGTCCATAAGTAATACTGAGGCTCAGCAATGATGTCTTGCTCTAGAAGAGCATTGATTTTTCTTGTAATCTCTCCGTAGCCGGTATTACGTGGATCTTCGATGGCATCCGAGAACTCATAGGTATAGTACCCCCGCTTTACTTTATTAATATGCATGAAAAGCACGGGGGTGTTGAGGTGCTTCGCATACTTCTCGACACCAAAGGTCATGGGTGTGTCCTGGTTAAGAAATGGGCCCCAATAGCATCCATCGGTCTTACCGGGTGATTGATCGAATGCAAATGTAACCGCGCTAAGATCTTCCGCTTTTTGAAAAGCCCGCATCGCAATCTTAGTAGATGTAAGTATCAAGCCAAACTTACTGCGAGAGGATTTTACTTTCTCATCAAAGAATTTATTCTTCAATTGCCTGTAGATAACTACCGCCTGATGCTTGATTTCAATGTTAAGCGCCAAGGCCAACAACTCCCAATTATTATGATGGCCGGTTGCAATTATTACATTTTGTCCTTTTTCATAAAATCGATCAATATACTCAAGGTTGAGGGGTTTCGCCCTTTGCCGGACTTCAGCTTCAGACATAGTAAATGCTTTTAAGCCCTCTAATAGCAAGTCACAAAAATGACGATAGAAACCACTTACTATTTGCTTATGCTCCTGTTTTGATTTATTCGGAAAGGAGTTGGTTATGTTTTGGATTACTACCTTTTTCCGATACCCGAAAACCCGATACATAAAAATATATAAGGCATCAGACAGACCATACAAAACCGGATATGGCAAGTATGAGATGGGTATTATTATGGTGTAGAAAAAAATACTATTAAGCAGACGCATAAAAAATGCTCACGCAAAGGTGAGAAAATCTACCCAGAAAACTGATTATTGCTGCGTTGATTCCGCTGGTCGTTTGTGTTTCCAACGCTTGTGACTCCATAACCAAAATTCTGGTTTCGCTATTATATCCTGCTCAAGCAGCGAATGAATGCGTTGTGTGATTTCACCATAGCCCGTTTTATTTGGCTCTTCGATTGCCTCTGTAAATTCCCAGGAGTAATGCCCTCGTTTTATTTTATTGATGCAACCGTAAAGCACCGGGTAGTTGTATTCCTTGGCATACTTCTCTGCACCAAAGATCATCGGTGTATCCTGATTTAGAAATGTACCCCAGTAACAATTGTTGGATTTACTGGGAGATTGGTCAACCCCAAAGATGATTGCATGGAGATCCTCCCTTTGAAACGCTGACTTAGCTATCTTGGTGGAGATCATCTCCAACCCATATTTGCCGCGGGAAGATTTCATTTTTCCATCGAGCCATTGATTTTTGAAGGCCTTGTAAAGCGCCAATACTTTATGCTTAACGGGGCCATCAATAGCCACCGCTAAAAGTTCCCAATTGTTATAATGCCCACCCGCAATGATTACACTTTGGCCTTTGTCAAAGAAGCGATCCATAAATTCAGGATTGATCACTGTAAATCGCTGTTCCACTTCTTGCCGCGAAATAGTAAATACTTTAATACTTTCAACTACCAAATCGCAGAAGTGCCTGTAGAACGCACTCATAATCTGCACATGTTCTTCGCGTGATCTTTCAGGAAATGAATTTGAAATATTTTTAAGTACCACTTTCTTGCGGTAACCGATGACTTTGTAAAGAATTACATACAAACCATCCGACAACAAATACAAAACAGGAAAGGGCAGCAGCGAAACAGGAATCAACAGCCCATAGTATAACAGAATATTTAATATGCCCATACAAGGGCAAAGGTAAGTTAATAAATCAAATCCCCTTGTTTGTTAACTTGGGTTACGGGATCCGATCATTTTATTAATCGAACCCGGGCATCATCTGCTCGAATAGCAATTTTAGCATTGCCATTAGGCAAGGTTACTTGTGTGCGATCTTCCGACCGTTCTACTGTTTCAAAATCGCCTTCCGTAATTACCCGGGCATCATCATGGCGAATATCAAAGCGGCCGCCACCGCCTAAAACTTTAAAGGATACCAGCCCATCTTGCAATTCAATAAAATAATCACCTGTATCGGCAAGCGAAGTTTCCACTACAAAATCGCCATCATCCAAATGAACCATTACTTTCTCGAAGCTTGCATTCTTTATATCTACATCGGCATCATCAGCATCAACATCTAATGAACCTCTTCCGGTATCCATCCTTAGATCTCCATCATCTAATTTTATTTTGAAACTATCTCCCTTGCAGCCGGTTAGTTCAACATCCGCATCGTCTAAATCAAGTTCAATGGAACCATGAACAGTTTTAATAAAATAATCGCCATCATCGCCATTAATATCCAGACTCGTACCTTCCGGAATCTCAAGTTTGATCGTGTATTGTTCGTGATACGATCCAATGATTCCAACAGAGTTGCTATACGATCGTTCGCGAATAGAAAGATTGCCATTTTGTTCGGTGACATCCACACTAAATTCCTGCTCTCCAAAAGATATTCCTTTGGTTGTTACCTCCCGATCAATTTTTACATGAGCCGTTTTTCGACTCGATCCGGTAACGAATACCTTGGCATCCGAAGCATTAAGACGAATGGTGCCGGTGGCACCCACCGGGTATTCTTTGTCGAGATGAAAACTACCTGATTTGGTAGATTGACCTGTAACTGAAAACGCAGAGCACAGGATGCTGGCAAAAAGGAGGGTTTTCATAAGTGGAGTTTTGCTATGTAAGACGCAAGAACTCGAACTCAGGTTGCATTTTCTTATCAATGATCTGACACAAGATTGAATTTTTGAAGAAATTCAGCTTTTACCTTAGAGTTTTGAAATAAGCTCTACATAGAGTTCGGTAAGTTTTCCTTCTGCCTTACCCGCTGTGGCAATGATATCACTTATCACTGCGGGTTTCAGATTATCCGGATCGCAATCATCGGTAAGTACAGAAATGGCGCAACAAGGCAAACTCATGTGATTGGCAACAAGGGCTTCTGGCACTGTACTCATTCCTACCGCATCGGCACCAATACGCTGAAGAAACCGATACTCGGCACGGGTTTCCAGATTGGGACCCATTACGGCTACATATACTCCTTTGTTAAGTTTGATTTTTTTGGCCTTAGCAATTTTCGTTAACAAGCTATTCATTGTCTTATCGTACGGCTGGCTCATGTCCGGAAATCTTGGTCCGAACATTTCAAAATTGGGTCCACGCAATGGGTTGTCAGGTAAAAGATTTATATGATCATCGATCAACATAAGCTCGCCTTTTTTCCATTTCATATTCATGTTGCCCGCAGCATTCGAAATCAGCAATTGTTTTACCCCTAGCACTTTCATGACGCGCACGGGTAACGTGATCTGTTGCATGGTGTACCCTTCGTAATAATGAAATCGACCCTGCATGGCCAACACTTTCTTCCCTTTTACATCGCCATATATCAATTTGCCTTTGTGATATTCAACGGTTGAAATAGGAAAATGAGGAATTGAATTATAGTTGATGGAGATTGGATTTTTTATTTTCTCTACAAACTTGTTCCCCAATCCTGTTCCCAGGATAACTCCCACCTCGGGAGCGGTGATACCATGTTTCTTCAAATATTCAATGGCTTCATTTATTTGTGTAATCATACTATTGGATTAAGTATCGTTTTCGATACGCGAAAAAATTATCAGATATAAAAATCTTTTTTTGATGTACTTGCTATTTCGATAAAAAACGTTGCTACTTTTTGCGTTACGGTTTTAAAATATTTTTCTCCTTTTTCAGCAGAAGCTTGACGCGGATCGCCCACCCCGGTATCGGCTGTTATTTGAGTCCACTTGCGCTCAGACCATGCCCATCCTTCCTGTATGGCTTTGAATATGAATTTTTTTGCCTTGCCATCACCCGCTTCGCTTAACGGTCTTACTAAATTGGGGCGTAAGTAAAGAATCAAACTAGTCTCCATTTCTCCAGCATGATCGTCTTTATTTTCAAAAAATTCCTTTTGATCTACTGACTTCACCCAATCACATGAACATAAAAACATTTTCGGAAATTTTAATCCCAATTCCCGAATCATAGTTTTAAAATCATTTCCACCATGACTATTTAAAATAATGAGTTTATGAATTCCTTGTCTGTCAAGCACTTCAATAATATCTCTCAATACTGCAAACTGTGTTGATGGATTCATGTTGATATCGAGTGTAACATCAAACTGGCCCGTGTTTACTCCAAACGGAATAGCAGGAAGCACGATCACTTTGGCTCCTTGATCCCAGGCCAGGCGAGCACTTTCAGCAGCAATCGCTTCCCCTTCAATAATATCTGTACCGTAGGGTAAATGATAATTATGTGCTTCGCATGCACCCCAGGGAAGTATAGCTACATCGAAGGATGATTCTTTAATCGTTTTCCAATTACTCTCGGCAAGAATATAGGGGCGCATAGGCGCAATTTAAAATTGAAAAAATTAAAATTGTAGGGAATAGCCTACTTTATCTAAATAGTTGCTCCCTGGCAACTTGATCCTGCTCCGGCCGTGCACCCGAAGCAATGTTGATTAATGACTATTTCGCGGTTGTTTAATCTCTCAGAATCAAATGCGCTGATATGTTGCCCCACCTGCGACTCAACTTTCAAACCAAGCATCTGATTAAAGTCGCAGTCGTACATAAATCCCTGCCAATCAATAGAAATTGTATTGCGACACATAACACCAGCCACGGCTGCGGGATTAAAAGCGTTGATTAGTTTCTCCATATAATCCTCATAGTTTCCGGATTCGATGAGAAAATCCAAAAAGCGACTAATGGGAATGTTGGTGATCGTGAATAAACTATTGAAATCTATATCAAAATGTTTTTTTAGTTCGAGCTTAAAATCACGTTCTAATTGATGTTGGTCACCCGGTAAAAATGCTCCAGTCGGATTATAAACCAGATCCAATAGTAATCCAGAATCAGTTTTTCCGTAGCCAACGTCATTTAACAACCTTAAGCCTTTTATAGAATCGCCAAACACACCTTGTCCGCGTTGTCGATCTGTTTTGTCTGCATTGTAAAAAGGTAATGATGAAACTACCCGCACCTTGTTTTCTTTAAAGAATGTTGGCAGATCCTTGTATTTAGGATTGGCCGTAAGTATGGTGAGGTTAGATCGTACAATAATCTCCTCCACGCCCATAGCTCGCGCTTGCTGCACAAACCATCTAAAATCAGGATTCATTTCTGGGGCGCCACCGGTAATGTCAAGGGTTTTTAATTTTGCTCGCTTTACTACATCCAAACATTGTTGCATGGTTTCGCGGGTCATAATTTCTTTACGATCCGGGCCGGCATCAACATGACAATGCTTGCATGTTTGATTGCACATGTAGCCAATGTTTACCTGAAATATTTCAAGGACTGCTGGTTTTAAAGGCCAATGGCCTGCCGGCTCAATTTTCTTTTTGAATGTTGGGAACTTCCCTTCCTTAAAAATTCCATTCTCCAGAATCTCGACCTGGCGCTGTTGATTAGCCAGCTGATGTTTGCGCGCATGTAACGATTTGATCATTCGTGCTTGTTGGTGATTGATTGCTGCAGCCTTTGGGGGGATTATTAATTCAATATCTATTATCTACATAGAAAGCTTCTTGGCTTTGTTCATCATCATTACTCCATGCACTAACGAAGCCCCGCCACGGATAGCAGCCGCTACGTGTATAGCTTCCATCATCCCCTTTTCTGTAGCTCCTTTTTCCAGGGAGTCTTGCGTATACGCATCAATACAATAGGGACATTGCACGGTGTGCGCAACCGCAAGCGCGATTAATGATTTTTCACGGGCTGTTAAATCACCTTCTTTAAAAACATCGCCATAGTAATCAAAAAATTTTGCACCCAAATTGTTCTCCCATTCACTGATGTTCCCAAACATTTTTAGATCAGCCGGATTGTAGTAAGAATGTTCCATAAGTATAAGTTAAGTTTATTTTGAAAATAGCATAATAGAAATTATTGAAATGACAGACGCCCGACAAATTGTGCGAAAGTAAAACGATAACCTATCTGCCAGCAATTTAGTTTACGCAGGCAGTGCGATTTGATAACTTTTACCCTTTTTAACTTTTAACCGGGGTTGCCGAAGCCATGGGTTGTACCTTTTAAGAAGTTTATAATTGCTACCATTATTTTTGGCAAAAGATACCAGATCGGGAATATCTTCATTTACATCGATATACCGTAAGGGCTCAGGATTGTACAAATGTTCCGGTTTTATTTTAAAGCCATACTTAGCCGGATTTTCAAAAATTTCTTTGATAGCTAAAATTCGGAATACATAGCGCGAAGTTTCATCATTCAAATGCGCATCATAGTAATTATCTACTTGGTTATCTTCCAGATCGCTTCGAATGCCCGCAACCCCACGATTGTAAGATGCAGCTACCAACGTCCAGTTACCAAATTTTTCATATGCTTTCTTAATGTATTTGCATGCCGCTTCGGTTGATTTAATAGGATCGTAACGTTGATCCACCTCTCTCGTAATTTCAAGGCCCAGTTCTTTACCCGAGGCCTCAAGGATTTGCCAATAGCCAACAGCATTTTTAGGACTAACCCCGTTAACTAATCCGCTTTCAATTAGTGGTAAGTATTTAAAATCCTCAGGAATGTTATTCGCTTTTAGAATTTCCGTAATCCGCGGGAGCCAACGATTGGCGCGTTTTAATAAAAATAGCGTGCTGCTTTGTAAATAGATATTTACCTGCAATTCGCGGTCGAGCCGCTCCATAACATCGGGTAATTCGAGTGGCGCATCCTCGCCTGCAAAAGAAATTTTCGCTGGTAAATCATAGCTTACTGCCAAAAAAGGTTGCATTGATTCCATCGTTACAATAGGTTCTAATACCGATTCGGGCTCTTTCGTTTTTGTGCGTGTCGATTGATCATACAATACGTACACGAGAAGTAAACCAATTGAAAGAGGGGCCAGATAACTTAAAATCCTTTGCATAATAAAAAAGTGGTCAATTAAAAGTTCGGAGAGAGCAAATACCGTGCGTAAAACTCATCAATAACCTTTACGGCATCCTGTGGAGTATCCACTACGTTAAAAAGCTCGAGGTCTTCTTCACTAATCATTTTTTCAGACACTAATATCTCTTTCACCCACTTTAACCAACCGGTCCAGAATTTTTTGCCAACCAACACAATAGGGAAACGACCAATTTTTTTCGTTTGAATAAGCGTCAAAGCTTCAGTTAATTCATCCAGCGTGCCAAACCCACCCGGCATAATGATAAAGCCTTGCGAGTATTTAACAAACATGACTTTTCGTACGAAGAAATAATCAAACATAATCAGCTTATCAGAATCTATGTATGGATTCCCTTTTTGTTCGAACGGAAGAAAAATATTTAATCCTACTGATTTGCCGCCTGCTTGCTTGGCTCCTTTATTACCGGCCTCCATAATACCCGGACCACCGCCCGTCACCACGCCATATCCGTGGTATACCAATTCGGCCGCAATGTCTTCAGCCATTTTATAATACGGATGGTTGGGTTTTACGCGTGCCGATCCAAAAATCGTAACGCACGGTCCAATCTTAGCAAGCTTTTCAAAGCCTCCCACAAACTCGCTCATCACTTTAAAAATCATCCAGGAATCAGAACTCTTTATTTCTGCCCAGTCTTTATCTTTAAAAGCTTTGCGGATGCGATGTGCCTCCTCTAATGCTTCCTGATTAATTTTACCTGTTACTTTTTTCTTTGTTACTTTTGAAGCCATATCGATTAAAAAATTTTTTCAAGTTACTAAATGATACGCATATCCAATTTATTAAACCTTAGATCAACAGGCCTGCTTGCTTTGGGGATGTTGATACTTCTGACCTCCTGTTCAACCCCTGAACATGAAAACAGGTATGCATACGACAGCACGTGGGCGATGATGCCGTTTACAAAACTTAATGATGTAAATCCAATTCTTGCGGCCAGCGATGGCGTATTTACTTGCCCCATTCTAAAACAAGAAGTGAAGTGGGAAGAGAAAGATGTATTTAATCCGGCTGCTGTGTTTCGCAATGGAGCTATCTATCTTTTTTATCGTGCCGAAGACACGATCGGGAAATATGCGGGTACCTCGCGCATCGGATTGGCCATGGGATCGGACGGAGTGAATTTTACGCGCATGCGCGAACCCATAGTTTATCCGGCTGAAGATTTCATGAAAGTATATGAATGGGAAGGTGGTATTGAAGATCCACGCATTGTTGAAAGTGCGATGGGTACCTATATTATGACATACTCGGCCTATGATGGCAAAACCGCCAGAATGTGCTTAGCCTCATCCACCGATTTACTAAACTGGACAAAGCATGGACCGGTGCTTACGGGCGAGTATCTTGATTTATGGAGTAAGAGCGGAGCTATTGTTGCCCGGCAGCAAGGAAATAAAATTATTGCGGAGAAAATCAACGGTAAGTATTGGATGTATTTTGGTGATACTGATTTATTCATGGCCACATCGGATGACTTGATTCAATGGGAACCCGTGGTAGACGAAAACAATAAATTAATATCTGTTCTAAAACCACGGCCTGGCTATTTCGATAGCCGCCTGGTAGAAAGTGGTCCTTATGCTTTGCTTACTGATAAAGGCATCTTGTTATTGTATAACGGCATGAATCTAGAAACAGGAGGTGACCCGACTTTGCCGGCCGGAGCGTATTGCTCCGGGCAGGCATTGTTTGATCCTGAAGATCCAACGGAACTTATTGACCGACTTGAAAATTATTTTTTACGTCCCGATCAACCTTACGAAATGGAAGGCCAGATAAATCAAGTATGTTTTATTGAGGGACTAGTTCCAATAAATGGTAATTGGTTCTTGTATTATGGCACAGCCGATTCTAAAATTGGGGTTGCTAAGTTTACTGAAAAGGGTCAGGCACTTCCTCTTTAGCTATTTCATTTTCTTATCAGCAGGTTTTTTAGCGCAGTTTCCAGATTTGGAAAGTCAAAAATAAATCCGGCTTCTTTTATTTTATCGGCTGAAACTTTACTGCCGTTGAGCACCAACATAGCCATTTCACCTAAAATGAGTTTCATTATAAACTTAGGCACATGAGGCAAAAACAACGGTCGATTTAAAACTTTAGCAAGTAGCGTGGTAAATTCCTTGTTGGTTACCCAATCACCACTTACTGCATTGCAGGCACCCTTTACTTCCTTGTCATCGATGGCCTTTATAAAGAGGCTGCACAAATCGTCAATATGAATCCACGATAAATATTGTTTCCCCGTACCCAACGGGGCTCCCGCGTACAACTTGATTGGCTTTGCCATTTCCACCAGTGCCCCACCCAGATTACTTAGCACTATACCCACGCGAAGCTTGGCAACCCTAATATTTAAAGTGGCAATCTTATCAACAGACTGTTCCCATTGTTGAGTTACCTGCGCCAGGTAATCATTTCCAGCGTGATCCGTTTCGGTAAAAATTTTATCACCCAACCCAAACCCATAATAGCCAATGGCCGAAGCGGAAACAACCGACTGTACCTGATGAACTGATGTCAATAAAGTATTGTATAATAGTGCAGATGATTGGACACGACTCTGAAGTATTTCTGATTTACGTTTTGTTGTCCATCGCTTGTCAGCAATTCCTGCCCCGGCTAAGTGAATAATCGTTCCCACTCCCTCTAGGGCTTGGGTGTCCATCGTACCCTTTTCAACATCCCAGGTAAAGGATGGTACACTTCCATTTCTTTTGGTACGGCCGAGATGTGAAACCTGGTAACCTTTTTGCAAGAGCAGTTCAGTTAACCGGGTGCCAATAAGGCCCGAGGCACCTGTAATTAATATTTTCTTACTCATTATTAGTAGCTTTGAAACACTTTAACATTTTCTCTATGAATAAGTTTTTTCTTTTACTCATCTGTGTGTTCCTGGCTGGTGTGGCGCAAAGCCAAACGGTTACTGTAAATAAACAAAATGAAAAAATAAAGAGCGAAAGTATTGAAGTTTTTGCCACTTCACTAGAGGGTAAAAAAGAGGACATTCAGGCTGCATGGATTAAGTTTCTAAAAGGTATGGGGAAGTTAAAACAAAATAATGATCCTATGATTGTATCTGAACCAACAATCAATGGCACAGCATTCGCTGGAGGCACCGTGTATGCAGGGCGAAAGGAAGGTGATAAGAGTACAGAGGTCTGGATTGGAATTAATCCATCGGAATGGGACAGTAAAGATGTAACGTATGCGAATCGTGAATTACAAAAAACGCTAAATCAATTTGGCGTAAAATTCTATCGCGACCAGGTACAAATTCAAATTAACGAAACAGAGGAAGCTTTACTAGCCGTAGAGAAACAACAGCAACGGTTACTTAACCAAACTAAAGAACTCGATATTAAACTAAGTAATGCCGAGCAGGAAAGATTGCAACTAGAAAAAACGTTGGAAACAAACAAACTCGAGAATGCCGCTTTAAAAATCAGGTTGGAGAACAACAAGAAGGCTCAAGATTCACTTATTCAAGTATCTGATCAGATTAAAAAAGTGATGACTACTTATAAAGCCAAGCAGAGTAAAATCAACTGATCATTTTGTTTTCCATTGACGGGCATCCTTGTCAAAGTAGGTACGCTCATCCGGAAATTCGATATACTCAACCCCTCCCGAGTTTTTTGTAAGGTAAGAATCGAGCGCCTCGCCTTGCACTAATTTATCAAACAAGATCATCTCGCGCTTTGCCAAGGTATCCGGTATCATTTTCCAGGTACGGAATATTTCTTCGTATCTACTAATCGTGTTATCGGCACCCAATAAAAATTTCCCACCAATGGCTACCCGTTTATCGACCAGGCTGGGCGCTCTGCGGCTTACCAAAAAATAATGTGTAGCCCCATCCTTAAAATAGGCATCAAACTTATATTGCCGGGCCTGCTCAATATAAAACGAATCATACGGAGCATAAAAGCGCTCATCGAACGTGAGACCATCAGGAGCCCGTCCCACATAGCGAATAATCTTCCACATCGTTTCGTCTTGTTGTTGAGGCGTAAGATGTTCACTCACCGTGTAGTTGTTCTTTGTGCTACACGCTGCAAATAAAAGTGTTACTAAAATTATAAAGCCGAGTTGTTTCATGATGTTCTAATAAATCTGTTTACATGTAACATGCCTTTGCAAAAATAGGAAGACCTGACTTTCGACAGGTCTTCACCACAATAAATTAACCCCTACCCTAATTAATAAACTTTATTCAATGGTTGAAACTCAGACCAACCGTCTGTCCAATCCGTTGCGCCAAACGCACCGCGGAATACTCCGGTTGTATTAAAGAATGTATTGCCTGTGAACTTAGCATCCGCATAGTTTGCGCCACTGTTCAGGTTACTGTTACCAGCAACTCCGGCAACCAATACAAAGTTTGGATTCGATGGGTAGTTTGAGGAAGTCTGAGATCCCCAGAACAATGAGCCCGCTACGCCTAAGTCTGTATAAGTGCTTGCATTTGTTACGTTGTTGAATGAAGTGTTATTGTTGTTCGTCCAGTAAGTAGCTACGGCAGAAGCATCGCCACCGGAAAGTCCCGTTGCGAATGTTGCATCAGAGGCTGATGTGGAAGAACCCGTGCCACTTGTAGAAGGAATACCCAATACGTTGTAAGCATGTTTACCTGCGCCCGAGGTAAGATTATCCAGTGTTCCCTGATCATCTAACCGGATACCCACTCTGAATCCTGCAAAGAAAGAATTAAAGATGGAGATAGCTGTTCTTCTTCTGATGTGGGCAGCATTCTGATAGTTACCTGAAATGCTACGGCTTTGAATTTCGCGCGGGCCTAACACGGTAATGTTTGAGAAAATACCTCTGGTACAACCGCTGTTAGTGGTGCCATCACAAATTCCTGCAATCGCATTTCCATTACCTTGATTATCACTTTCAAAAGAATTAGAACCTGATTGATCGGCAAAGAATGGATTGCGAACAACCAGACCGAACTGCACATTGCCACCCCAACCATAGTCCGTATCAAAATCATCATCCCAGGTTGAATGCGAAACAATGTACTTGGCATTAACTGTTCCACCAAACCACTCAAAGCCATCGTCACCACCATAAGATACTTGAACATATTCAACTGTGGTGCCATTGCCAACGCCACCCAGTGTTAAACTGTTGGTTTCGTTGTTAGGCGTTAATTCAATTCCTGCATATTCAATCCGAACATATTTAAGAGAACCGGAGTTTTCTGATGCGTTGGTAGCCGGTGTTGCTCCATCTGCAGCAACACTACCAAAATTTTGTGTGGGCGTTATTCCTTCAATGGCTGGTTTGGCTGTTTGATTTACAAACGCATTCCCCAACATAACAATTCCGCCCCAATCACCACGATCTCTTTCCCCTAATGCTTGAGCAGAAGTAAATACAACAGGATTTGTAGCTGTTCCTTCGGCTATTAGTTTACCGCCTGGCTGAACAATCAGTGTAGCTTTAGTTGCCTTATCGCCCCTAACTACCGTACCTGCAGGAACAGTTAAAATAACTCCGGTAGGTATAAACACCTGACCAACCAACAAATAAGGTTTAGTCGCGTCTAAGGTTTGTGTAGTAATAACTCCTTGTAAGGTGACAACAGGATTACCTACAGTAATCACAAAGTTTGAGATCGCGGAAGGGAAATTCTTAGCATCAACAACTTGAAAGGATACAATAATTTGTGAACCGATAACTGCGTTGGCAGGAATGGTATAATTAAACTCAATAGGAGCTGAAAGATCTGCAGAAGAAATATCTCTTGTTTCCTCTTCTACACCTGCAACATAGATAACCAGATCAAGCGCTCCGTTAGGAGCTGTAACGCTTAGGTTTGCAGTAACTTCTCCACCGGGGATATTCTGAGCCGAGGTGGGATCAACAGTTACAGTAGGTGCCGGGTTAATGTCCTCGCCATTATCGCAGCTCTGAATCATCAATATTGATGACACTGCAAGAAGAAACGCGAAGAGTTTGATCGATTTTTTCATGAGTTGTGGTTTAATGTTTTTTATGATGCAAAAGTAGGCCAGGCCGTCCGGCAACTAATTAAAGGGCAGTTAACAATTTATTACCCCAGTGTTAACATCTTCAGGTACTGTTAACAAATAAAAAAACCTGTTTTCGAACAGGTTTTTTTATTCAAAAAGGTTAGATTTTTTATTCGCTTTTTTGAAATTTCCAGGTAAGCCCAACAGAGAACAACGTACCTATCTGATAGCTTTGAATAATCGCTTCGTCATTTGTGTTGATCTTATTATCACTATTGTTATCCTGATAAAGGCGATTGGTGGCATTTAACAAATTTTGGATATTCAACTTGGTTTCAAATTGACGATTCCAGGTTTTCGCAATCTGGAAGTCAACCGATTGACGTGGCATTTCAAACCAGCTTGGGAATAGCTTATCACCTACAGAAAAAATACGTGGACCGAACACGTTGTAGGCTGCGTTCATGGAAAATCCTGAATCTTCATCGCGATAATATAAGCCCGTATTTATTATGTAAGGCGATTGACCTTGTAGCGGGCGGTTTTGGATTTGATTCGTAGCAGCTGTACCAACATCTACATTACTTTCTATCCAGGCCGCATTAATGTTAACCGAAGTGTTTCTTAAAAATCTTGATACTCCTAAGCTTGCCAACGATTTTCTAAACTCAAACTCGATTCCATAGGCAGTAGCATTAACTGCATTGCCATAAAAAAGCTGGGGATTCTCTGATGTGATCTGTAAGTACGTCTCAATAGGATCTTTAAAGTTTTTATAGAATGCACCAATGCTTATTAACTCTCCAGGATTCGGGTACATTTCCCAACGCAAATCAACGTTGTCTATAAAAGCAGTTTTTAAATCCGGTGAACCAATCAATGCCGCTTCATATTCAAACTGATAATATAAGAAAGGTGCCAATTCTCTAAACTCCGGTCTGTTAACAGTGCGACTGTAAGCGGCACGAACCAAAGAGCGGTTGGTTAAATTATAGCCCACATTAAAAGATGGCAGAGCTGCAAAAATCGGATTGTTAATATCAATCGTTCCGGTGTTTGTTCGGGCATCAATGGTTTGCACATTGTATTCACCTCGGAAGCCAGCTGTTATATCCAACTTGTTGAAAGATTTAGAGCCACTTATATAACCAGCTGCTAACAAGTTTACGCCTTGATAAGAATCCTGGGGCTGCGTTCCTTCTTCGATAACAAATCCATCGGAACGTTTGATGTTTTCTGGTGCAAAGATTTCATCTAATGGTAGACGACTTAACTCCTGACCGATCGACTGATCAAAACCAGCCGTGTTTGGATATTGATAGTTTACATAGCGGGCTCTGAATTCGCGGGTCTTGTATTCGGTATAATAACCTGCTTTTATCACCGGAGCTTTCTTATCATCCAAGGAAGAAAAACGCTTTTCGAAATTTAAACCATTGGAGATGCCTATATCTGTAAGGTCAGACCAGAAACGACCCGTTTCGAATACGTTTCCTGCTGCTGGCAATTGCATTGTATAGGGTACTTCTGTGCCAGCAGATGCTTTATCGCGGTACGTTCTAAACCTGCGATAATCTGGTTCATTCCGCTTTATGTAGTTTAGTCCGAGTACCCAATTTAACTTACTCGTTCCATAGCCTAGCTCATGCGTTCCATCCAGTTGACCTGAATAGATAGAACGGCTCAGGAAATGATAGGCGAAATTAGTACGATCGAAGTTTGGATTCTGAATTTTATCATCTCCCACACGTACGGTTGTTTCATTTTCTCCCAACTGCACAAACAAGTTCTTAAACTCAATTCTATTGCGATCGTTAAGCTCTATCAACCAATTGTGCATCAGGTTTACACGAATATCATTTGCGTAAAAGTTGTCCTTGTATTCAAATCGTTTTTCAGCTGTTGCGGCTGTAAACGTGTTGTACCGTAAGAAATCAGACTGATAGTTTTGATAACTGTTGGAATAAGAGAGCGCGGTTAGGTTGTTGAATTTCAGATTACCCGCTTTAAAACTTCGGGACAACGCAAAGTTGAAGCCCATGTCTAAAGGCGCCTGTTTACTGTTTGTGGCGAAATTGTTCGTGAGTGATTTTCCCGCACGCTCGCGCACGGATGAACTTTTTGATGATGCGATTAAGGTGCTGGTTGCCGGAAATCCATCCGGAATGGAACGAAACCCATTATCAAAACCCAAAATATCTGTATCGCTTCCATCTGAAGAAAGAGTTTCTTCAAAAGTTGTGTTTGTACGATAGCCAAAGTTTAAACCAAAAGTGGTAAAGGGTTCGTACGTGGGTTGTTTGGTTACGAGTTGAATTACCCCACCAGCAAAATCACCTGGAATTTCTGCAGTGCCCGATTTATAAATCAGCATTTGGTCAATCGCTCCGGCAGGAATCATATCAAATGAAAATGATCTGCGATCAATTTCTGTGCTAGGTGCAATCGCTCCGTTAATCATCACCTGGTTATACCGCTCTGGCACTCCGCGCACCACAACAAAACGATTATCAACGATAGTAACGCCAGACACGCGCTGTGCGATTTGGGCTACATCGCGATCTGGCAACTTGGTTATTTGTTCAGCCGAAATTCCACTGATCACCAATTTGCTTTCGCGGAGTGAGTTCATCAGGTTTAAATCAGTGTTAATATCTTTTTTAGCAGTAACAATAATTTCTTCCAACTCAGCAACATCCTCTGCCAAGGTAGCTTCTATGGTAGTTTTCTTACCGCTTTCTACCACTACATCTTTAATGAAATGCGTTTTGTAGGTAACAAAAGAAACTACCAGTGAGTAGATACCTGGCTTCACGTTGTTGATCGTAAAATTTCCTTCAATATCGGTTGCAGACCCGGTCGTTGTCCCTTCAATCACCACGTTGGCACCAATAATCTCTTCTCGTGTCTTTACATCCACTACCTTGCCGGCTATGGTGCCATTTTGAGCCCATGAAAGGGTGGTCATACTAATGAGTAAGAAAACAATGTAAAGCCTGCGAAACATAATCAATTAAATTTGCCACAAAGGTGAGTCGACAATATTACCCCTTTGGGTAGGGTATGTTACCTAATTGTTAAGGTAGCCATGGAGACTAACCAAATAACATGGGTTAGTAATTACGAATTACGATTTTTGTCAGAATTCTAGAGAATGCATTATTTGAAAAACAGTTTATAATGAAATACATGTTATACCCAGCACTTGAAAAGCAGGTGAAAGAATTTGAAGAAGAGTTTTCTAGCATTCCGAATGCGCGAAAAAGAATCCTTCAACAATTGGCTACGTTCATTCAACAAAAGCAGAAAGCAACAGCATCGATAGATCTGAACTTTATTTGCACTCACAACTCGCGTAGAAGCCATATCGCACAACTTTGGGCACAAGTAGGAGCTGCTTATTACCGCATTGATAACGTACGCTGTTTTTCCGGGGGCACCGAAGCCACGGCATTCAATTCGCGTGCTGTGAAAGCAATGAAAACGATAGGCTTTGAAATTAAACAACTTGATGAATCCGCTAATCCAAAGTATGAAGTTTCATTTAGTGAGATGGGAAATCCACTAATCGCATTCTCAAAAGTGTATACTGATTCCACTAATCCCAGTCGCGGCTTTGCAGCCATCTTGACTTGCTCGCATGCCGATGAAAATTGTCCATTAGTGGTTGGCGCGGAGGCCCGAATCTCACTTCCTTATGATGACCCCAAAGATTTTGATGGCACCGAACTTGAACAATCTAAATATCAAGAACGCGTACTTGAGATTGGTCGTGAGATTTGCTTTGCGTTTTCTCTCGTTTAAAAAAGTACGAATTTAGAATTACGAAGTACGATTTTATTGGCATTCGTAAATCGTAATTTTAACTTATAATTATTTAGTGATTGGCACCTTTGATAACAGCGCCTTTACAATGTCTGCTGTTTTTACATTGTCTGCCTCTGCTTCGTAATTAAGAATGATGCGGTGGTTCATAATATCCAATGCAATTTCTTTAATGTCTTCTGGCAGCACGTAATCGCGACCATTCATAAATGCAACGGCTTTTGCCGCCAGATTCATATTGATACTGGCGCGGGGCGATGCACCAAACTGAATGTATTGCGCTTCATTTTCAAGTTTGTATTCTTTCGGCTTGCGCGTTGCGGTTACCAACTCAATGATATATTTTTCCAACGATTCAGAAATTTTCACTTTGTTAACTTCTCCGCGAATAGAAAAAATATCTTCCTTCGTTAGTACCGGATTTACTTCGTAGCTAAAGCCCATATTCGAAATTCTGCGCATGATTTCAAGTTCATGTTCTTTGGTGGGATAGTTCACAAACACTTTCATCATGAAGCGATCGATTTGCGCTTCCGGTAATTGGTACGTTCCCTCGTTCTCTACCGGATTTTGAGTAGCCATTACCAGGAAGGGTTTATCTAAGGTAAAAGTAGTTTCACCGATAGTGACTTGCTTTTCCTGCATCGCTTCAAGTAAGGCCGATTGTACTTTGGCTGGCGATCGGTTAATCTCATCCGCTAAAATAATATTGGCGAATATGGGCCCTTTCTTTACCTCAAATTTTCCTTCCTTTTGATTATAAATCATGGTTCCAACCAGATCGGAAGGAAGCAAATCAGGTGTGAACTGAATTCGAGCAAAATCCAAATGCAAAACCCGGGCAACAGTGCTGATGGTTAGCGTTTTTGCCAACCCGGGTACGCCCTCCAGTAAAATATGACCATTCGTAAAGAGGCCAACCAATAGGCGGTTCACCATATACTCCTGACCCACCACCACTTTCGCTACCTCTTCAAATACTTGTTTGATTTTCAGTTGGTGCTCTTGCTGTAACTCGGTTGTTGTCTCAAATGCCATAAATTGTCAATTACTAAAAATTTGAACCGCAATATTAATGAATTGCGATCAAAAATGAAGGTGTTTCTGGATGCACTTACGCCTACGGCTGCGGAAGGTTTCAGAGGGAAGTAAATGGGTATTTGGTTACTGCGTTTTTTGTGGTCAGCGAGGTCACAGACAATAATGGAAAGCAGATTGTTTTACGGTCTGTGTGGACACATGCCGAAGCGTAAGAGTTCACGATATGATGACACTCTAGTCGTTAGCTTAAGTTTCGCTTGGGGCAAAATATTGGTAGAATTGAATTTTAGAGATAAATCAACTACCGTGCGCACGGAATATATTAAGTCCTTTCAGGACTCGAATACATTTCTGTTAAGATTATTCCCAATATTTAATTTCTGCGGAACACTAAATGCCAAATAATGCAAACGACTTAGTTACGCCAGGCATCCATTGCCATCCAATCATTTACTACAAAACTCTGCTTCGATCAACATCCGTCTTGCCTGCAATTTCCTTTAGATAAGTTGGGAGAGGTGCTCTAAAACTCAAAAATAAATCCGATCGTAGGCACAAAAAAGGGCGACTGATCTTGTAGAATTAACGGAATGGCATTGGAACCATCTTGCTTTAATGGTTGGCCATCGGTTGTTACAAAATCGGTGTTCTCGGCATTTCGGGTAAAGGTATATTCCGGCAAATCGGGACTTGGAAAGCGAAAGAGATTTTGAATATCAATATACAAATCAAGGGTAGTCTTCTTGAAATTATATTTCTTATCTACCCGAAGGTCGAGTTGATTAAAGGAAATCAGTCGCTCGGTATTTAATCGAGTAAAATCTAAAATACCCGTGCCGAGAGTGGCATAGTTTAATTGCGATTGCACTAAATCAAACGGAGTGTACGGGGCACCCGCAGCCAACCGATACTTCACGCCCACTTCCCAGTTTCTTTTAAATTTTTGTCCCACCAATCCCGAAAGCAAATGCCGGTTATCCCACGAAGAGGGCACCATCACGCCATCGGCCCCGGCAAACTTGCTGCGAACAAACGTATAACTGAGAACAGCAAAAGTGCTCTTAACTAGTTTTTGTTGCACTGAAAATTCAAAGCCATACGTGTTTCCATCGCCCGTGCTTACAATTTCTTCATTACCAATAGCATTAAAATCACCGCCTTCATTCGCTAATGAAATTCCATTGCGTACGGAAATCGGGTATTGATTATACCTTTTATAAAATCCTTCCACCGTAAATTTTAAATCTTCTTTTGGTAAAAACTGAAATCCTGTTACCGCGTGATTGGATCGGATATATTCTGTGTCTTTGTTTTGAAGTTCACCGGAATCATCGCGATAGCCCAACATGGTATAGGTGGGAATCTTGTAATAGCTACCAAAAGAAGTATTCCAATTCAAGGTATTGGTTACGCTGTAGGAAAAAGAAATTCGGGGAGAAAGTGTATTTACTGGATTGTTTCCCGAATCCGTAAACGTATTCATATCGGTGCGGAGACCGCCCGAAATCAATAAGCGCTGATTAAAAAAGTTTTTAGCAACCTGGCCAAAGAAACCATATTTAACAAAGTCGATATCGGTATTGAAATTAATAACCTGCTCAGGAACAGTTACGTTTCCCTGATCGTCCGTCTGCTCTTTCACTAAGCGGTTGTAATAATCGGACGTGTACTGAACGTATTGTGCCATGCCGCCATACGAAAACTTCCAACCATTGACGAACTTATTAACATCGAGTCTTAATTTATTCTCGGTTTCCTGCGACCGGATTTTTAAAATGCGTTTACTCTCATCGCCTTCCTGCCGGTCTTCAAAGCGATCTACATTATTATTAAATACGTTTCGGCTCAACGCCACATTTACAAAACCTTTATCTATTAATCGCTTCAGGCTAAAGCCGGTAGTATAATTCCATTGATTAATCGTAGGGGTAGAACTTAGGATATACTGATTTTCGGGTGTGGCATTGCGCGGAGCCACCAAAGTAAAATCATCAATGGCTCCAACACCCAGGGCGGTAAGCGTGGTTTTATTATCTAGTTTATGCGCAACCTTAAATTGGAAATCCCAAAAGCTGGGGCGGATGGGCAGATCGAGAACTTCAAATAGCAATTGCAAATAACTTCTGCGGGCAGAAACCAGGAAATTTGTTTTTGGATTAATGGGGCCTTCCAGCGTGCCGGCAATTTCGGTTCCGCTTAAGCGAATATTTCCTGAAACCCGCTCAGGATTGCCTTCGCGCTGTTTGATCTCAAAAACAGAGGCCAGCGCGTTGTCGAACTGCGCACCAAAAGCCGATGAGCTTAACTTCACATCCTCAATGAAGGAAACATTGAGCATACCCTGTGGGCCACCCGAACTTCCTTGTGTTTGAAAGTGATTGATCACTGGTATTTCAATTCCATCCAAATAGAAAACATTTTCGTTGGGTGCGCCTCCACGAATAATAATATCGTTGCGAACATTACCGGAAGGCGATCCGGCTACTCCCGGCAAAGCCTGAATAACCCGCGAGATATCAAAGTTGCCCCCAGGATTACTTTTTATTTCTTCCGTAGTTAATGCCTGCACGGATAAAGGAGTAATCATATCCGCAGCCGATGCCGACTTGCCTTTATCAAACTTTACCACAATTTCGTCTAGGGTGGTAGCACTTTCAACTAATTCAAAATTTACAATCTGCTCGTTACCTGAATTTAATATGATGTTAAACTTTGTTAAGGAATTATACCCGATGGAGGTGGCAACCAAATTAAAGCTGCCCACCGGTACGTTAGTTATTTTATAGTAACCCTCTATATCGGTTGGCGCTCCGGTAGTTGTTCCCTCAATTACAACATTGGCTCCAATCACTGCCTCCTGAGTGTTTTTATCGAGTACGCGTCCACGAATAATTCCGGTTTGGGCATTTACCAAAATACAAGACGAAAAAAGCAGAATAAATAATATTGGTTTCATAAAATAAGTCACGGATCGAGAACACACACAGCCTCGAATTGTTTAATAGATCTGCAAGATTAATTGTCAAAGGTTGAAAATCCTCACCACAGCCTCGCTCGGCTACCCTCTCCCCAGAAAGAGAGCGAGGGATTTAATCGTTTAAGAGCCGTACCAACTTTTTAATCAAGACTCGAAACCGCACGTTTAATGGGCCTCTAACCAATTTTCACCAATGCCTACTTCTACTTCCATAGGCACCTCCAGAATTACAGCCGATCTCATTAACTCCATCACTTTGGGTTTAACAATGTCCTGCTCATCCTTATGAAGATCAAAAACCAATTCGTCATGTACTTGCATAGTCATTTTGGTTTTTAGCTTTTCGCGTTCCAGCCATTTATGAATCAGGATCATGGCGATCTTAATAATATCCGCAGCGCTTCCCTGAATGGGTGCGTTAATGGCATTGCGCTCGGCAAAGCCACGGGTTGTAATATTTCTCGAATTAATATCACGCAAGTAGCGCCTGCGGCCTAAAATAGTTTCTACATATTCTTTATCCCGCGCAAAATTTATTGAATCATCCATGTAGCGTTTAATGGCCGAAAATTCTGTGAAGTATGATTCTATAATCTCACTTGCCTCCGTACGCGTGATGCCCAGATTTTGTGAAAGTCCAAACGCGGTGCTTCCATATAAAATTCCAAAGTTTACTTCTTTCGCTTTACGTCTCATATCGGGCGTAACTTTTTCCAAGGCTACCTTAAATACTTTGGCAGCCGTAGTCGCATGAATGTCGCGCTTATTGCGAAATGCTTCAATCATGGTTTCATCTTTGGCAAAGGAAGCTGCTATGCGCAATTCGATTTGTGAATAATCGGCAGACATAAATAAATACTCCTTACTACGCGGCACAAACGCGCTGCGTATTTGCCGGCCTTTTTCTGTGCGGATTGGAATGTTCTGCAGATTAGGATTGTTTGAACTCAAGCGACCGGTGGCTGCTACTGCTTGCCGATAATCGGTGTGTATGCGATGATCAAATTTACTCACCATCCTGGGCAGCGCATCGACATAAGTCGATCGTAGTTTTTCATACTCCCGGAAGTCCAGAATTTTTTTTGCGATTTCGTGTTCACCGGCCAACTTCACCAGAATTTCCTCACCGGTAGCATATTGACCCGTCTTGGTTTTTTTTGCTTTGCCCGCTTGTCCGCCAGGCGAGTCTTGCAATTTCATTTTGTCGAACAAAATTTCGCCCAGTTGCTTAGGTGAAGCGATGTTAAATTCGGTACCGGCTATTTCAAAAATCTCCTTCTGCACTTTCAAGCTATCGGTTCGTAAAGCATCCGACATCCACTTCAAGGTTTCTTCATCAATGCTTACACCTTCATATTCCATCGCTGCCAACACCGTTACCAAAGGCATTTCCACATCATGCAGCAATCGCCACTGCCCTTTGCGTTCCAGTTCGGCTTGCAGTCGCGCTTTAAGTTGAAGGGTTTGATCAACCCGTTCGCAAGCAGCTTCGTTAAGGTTATCAGAATCTGTTAATTGGTAATCTAAATACTGACCGCACAAAATGCCTAGGTCATGCGAGGCTTCCGGTTCGATAAGATAGTGTGCCAACATCGTATCAAACAATTTTCCCTTTACAGAGACATCTAGTTTTTTCAAGGCAAGGATAAAAGTCTTTATGTTGTGGCCGACTTTCTTTATAGAGTCGTCTTCAAACACAGGTTTAAAAGCTCCCATTACTTTTTCCTTTGAGAGGCTGATGATAAATCCTTCCTGCGCGGCTGTAGAGATGATTAAATCCGTAGCCTCGAAATCAAAATTTTCGGCATCTGTGATGAGCACTTCAAAGGCAAACTCTTTGCGGTCGTTAATTTTTTCTATCAACGTCTGAATCTCTTCTGACTTTTCAAGTTCTCGATACGAGACATTTTTTGGATCCAGATTTTTCTTCTCAACCGCACGTGTGGTTTCTGGTTCTGTCAATCCAAACATTGACAATTGTGCCGCTTTGGGTTCTGAGGTAGAGGTTGGTGTTGAGGTGCCAGTAAGCAAACCAAAAATGCGAGGCGCCATGGTTTTAAATTCCAACTCATCCAGAATTGGCTTTAATTTTTCAGCATCCGGACCTGTATACACAAGATCTTCTTCATTCCAGGGAATATCTACATCCACCACGATGGTGGCTAACTTTTTTGAAAGAATAGCCTGCTCGCCAAACTCTTCTACGCGTTCTTTTTGTTTTCCTTTTAATTCGGATGCATGGGCTACCACACCTTCTACCGTTTTATATTTCTTCAAAAGGTCGGCCGCAGTTTTAGGACCAATACCCGGAATGCCCGGAATATTATCGGAGGTATCGCCTTGCAAGCCTAACATATCAATCACTTGCGACACTTCTTCAATGTCCCATTTCTCACACACTTCTTTCGGGCCAAGAACATCAACCGCATTACCCATATAGGCAGGCTTATATAAATGAACTTTATCGCTCACTAATTGGCCAAAATCTTTATCGGGCGTCATCATGTACACCTCAAACCCTTCTTTCTCAGCGCGCTTGGCAATCGTACCGATAATATCATCAGCTTCATAACCATCCAATTCTAAAATCGGAATATTAAATCCGCGAATAATTTCTTTTACAATCGGAATACCCGCGCGGATATCTTCCGGTGATTCCTGTCGTGTGGCTTTATAGGCTTCAAAAATTTCATCGCGAAAAGTGGGGGCCGCTGTATCGAAGGCTACCGCGATGTGAGTGGGTTTTTGCTTTTGAATAACTTCCAATAAGGTATTTGTAAATCCAAACGGTACCGAGGTATTATGTCCTTTTGAATTGATACGTGGATTTTTTGTAAAGGCAAAGTGTGCGCGATAGATAAGAGCGTACGCATCTAACAAGAAAAGTTTTTTATCAGCCATAGGGCGAAGGTAGAATAAGCCCCCGAAGTTTAAAAATAAACCCGAGGTGTAGTTCCTCTACCTATTCTACTTTCGCCAAATGATACGCAGAACCCGAATATTGTTTATCGGTAATATGCAAAACTCTGCCGCCTTTTACTGCTTCAAACTGAGCCCAGAAAACTTTTGTTTTCCCGTCAAACTGTTTGGTTAGTGTAATGTCCCAGTTCGTCACTGTGCAATTCCCATCAAACTTCTGCGTATAAAACTTAAGATCACCTACCATGCCAAAGGCGCCACTGTGTTGGCTGTTGTAGGTGCCATCTGCATTGAAAGTAAATGAATTGGTCGATGAAGATGTGTTCATGCCCGCATAAGCGCCCGTATAACTATTGTACATATTTACATAAGATCCTCCGCTCTCATCCCAGGTGCCCACAATATCTGAAAGCGTAACAGCAAACTTGTTATAGTTGGTCAATGCCTCCACTTTCTCCTGAGTAGAAAACTCTTTCTGAAAAGCAGCGACAGAAGGTGAAATAATTTCTATACATCGTGAGACTCCATTGTTTGAAATTACCCGAAACCCCAGATGATATTTTTTCCCGGTTGCTTTCTCCACAACATCAGCTTCGTAAAAATAAACACAGGTATAGCAAGGCCCACCGTTATCATACTTTCGAATATTGCTTACGGTATATCGCGGCTGAATGAGCTGATCGAATAGAACGCCTTCGAGATTATTAGAGTCGCGCAATTCGTCTGTTAACTTTATTCCATAATGTAACAATACGGTTATAGCTCCTTTTGTTACCCGAACGTAATCAGCAAAAGGTTGAGCCATCCAGCCGTCATCAAAATTGATAGTAGATATAGAAATGCCTTGATTGTCAGGGGCACTTGTTACAGTTGACTGTGCTGGTTGTTCAGCAACTTTTTCTACAACAGGCCCAACGGATTGAACTTCCGGCTTCTGTAAATCCATCGAGAATAGCATTTTCTCTACATCCGGCATAAACTCTTGCGTGTTCATTAACACAACAATGCTTATTTCAACGCCATAACCAGAAATTGTACTTAGTAAAGAATAGGCATCTTTGTTTTCGAACGTAAAAGGTGATACCCCAGAGTTGGAAGTCCAGCCATCTTCTGTTTCAGTTTCTGGCTGAGGTGCGGTGGCCACGCCCCAATTATTTTTCACCATCAAGGTATTCCACTCGCTGGTGTAATCGATTGCCGGGTCGCCACTGCTCTTGATGCTTTTATAAATAGTAATACGACACCAACTTTTCGTTTTAGTATTTGTTTTGGTGTAAGAAGCCGCAAACTCTTTCCGCTCTGGTGTCCAGCCCAATGGTGCGGTATAGGTGACGATATCAAAAGTGGTTTTTTGTGCAACCGCCAGAAAACTGTTCAGCAAACAAATAAGGATCAGTAATTTTTTCATGATCATAATGGTTTTACAGATTCAACAGCAATCCAGATGCCATTGGCTAAGTAAGGCTGATTGTTAGATGTTTTGGTTATGGCAAAAGTTAAGCGCATAATTTCCCTTTTTCATGTTTAGATAATTTTATTCTCAAAAGCGGTTCGCACGAGAGCCGCAGTATTTTTAGCTTGAAACTTTGAAATCAGATTCTTGCGATGCGAGTCTACCGTGCTGGTACTCACAAATAATTTGTCGGCTATCTCCTGATTGGTCAATCCTTCAGCAATTAGTTTAAGCACTTCAATCTCGCGTCTGGTGAGCAGTGGTTTGTTGTGCTCCTGAATGCTTTTCTTAACGTTATTATGACCTAACCAATACTCATCCCCTGCCATCACTGAGGTAATAGCGTGTTGAATAATTTCACGCGATGAATTCTTTAAGAGATACCCACGTGCCCCAGCGTCTTTCATACTTTGCAGGTAGGTGAGCTGATCAAAATTTGTAAGCGCAATTATTTTTAGTTCAGAATTATTCCTGGTTAAGGTTTTACACACATCGATACCACTCTGATCCGGAAGACTGATATCAAGCAAAACAAGATCGGCTGAATTATGAACAAAGTATCCCAAACAAGAAGCTGCATTCATGGCGTGCCCCGTCACTTCAACTTCCGGCAATTGCGTTAGCATAGCACGAATGCCTTCAACTACCATGGGATGATCGTCCACTATAAAAATCCGGATCATGAAATAGGAATGGTTACATGTACAGAAGTTCCATTACCTCCGCTGGATTGAACATCCAGTTTGCCTTTCAAATATTCTGTTCGGGTGCGAATGCTTGTCCAGCCCGATCCGGTTGCACTATTTATTAAATCGGGATTCATCCCAATGCCGTTATCTTCTACGGTTAAATTCATTTCATCACCATTTCGGGAGAGTTGAACAAGCACATGACTGGCTTTGGCATGTTTTGAAATATTGTTTAACAATTCCTGAATAATCCGATAAATAAAAATTTCAGTTTTTGAGTCCGGCCGGGCAACCAAATTAAGAGCTTGAAAATCTATGTGGAAGACTCCTGCCTTCTGCAAACTGTCGCAATAGCTCTTTACTGCTTCTTCCAGGCCAAACTTAACAAGTACTTCAGGCATCATGTTGTGGGCAACCCGTCTTAATTCGGAGATAGAATGATCCAACATATCGAGCGATCGTTCAAAGACTAATGCGCTGTCGGCATCTAATGTAACGTTTGATTTCATATTCGTTAAAGAAAATTTTATGCCTGATAACAATCCCCCTAAGCCATCGTGCAAGTCTTTGGCTAATCGGCCACGCTCTTCGTCCTGGCCTTTAATTACCGACTCGCTGGCAGTCAATTGCTTTTCATTTTCCAGTTGAGCAATACGGCTTTGATTCAATGCGTTCTCTCTTTCCAGAATTCTCTTATTCTGCTGGTAGGTTCGCCTGGTTAACATCACAATGGCCAACACGGCAAACAACGAAACCACGAGAATGAAATTTAATAATCGGTTTTGCTTTATGGAAAGATCTTTTATATCAGCTTCCTGTTTTAGTTGCTTAATTTGTTGTTCCTTTTTTTCGGATTCATACTTTGCTTCCAACTCTTGAATATTTTCAGCAATAGATTCATTCAAGAGTAACGTTCGGATAGAATCACTCTTTATAGCATAATAATTGTTTATCTTAAAATCTCCTTTTAAAACGGCAATATCCGCTAACACTGTGTAGGCTTTGCCAATATTCTCAATCATGTTATTGGCAATAGCCAGTTGAAGCGATTGATTGGCGTAGGACTCGGCCTCAACTATCTTCTTACTATAAAAGGAATGAAGAGCCTTTCCGCGCAATGCAATCACTACAGATTCCTTATCGCCCAGTTTTTCAGCTAAGGTTAAGGCTTCATCAAAATACGATTCCAGTTTATGAAAATTACCAAGTCTAATATTCGCATCACCCAGGTTGAGTGAAGTAATTAAAAGTGCATATTGATTGTTCGTCCGATTGGCAATAGCCCTTGCTTCTTCCAATGCTTTCACTGCCCTTTGAATCTCTCCAGTTAAAATGTAAACGGTTGATAAATTGACCAATGTGGTAGTAATGGAGTAATCGTTTTTAATTTGCCGGCCTATTTGAAGCGACAACTCACCATACTCAATCGCTTTCTTGTATTGTTTAATATTTCCATAGATATAGGAAAGATTTCCATATAGTGTACTGAGCTTAATCGAGTCATCTAGTTTTTCGTAAAGAGGAATAATTTGTAATTGGTACTCCAATGCTTTTTCATGTTGCCGCAAGCTTATGTAGGTTGCCCCCACATTGCCCAGGCAGGCAGCCAGCCGTTCGGGGTTGCCAAAGGCACGTGCAATTTCAACCGATTTCAAATTAAGAATTAGGGCCGTGTCATAGTTACCCTGCAAATTATATACATAGGTGGCATTGGTATAATAGCTGATAATGCCGCGTGTATAATTCAGTTGTTGACTAAGTTTTAGTGCTTGTTCATAAAGCAAAAGCGCTGAATCCGGATTATTGGTTTCGTATTGCTGACCGAGTTGAATGTATACATGTACCCGATTCGTATCCGGTTTTGATTTCTCAAATACCTGCCATAGGCTATCACGGTTATAATAGTCCTGCGCGCTAATGGTCCTTGCCATCAGCAATAAGGTCATTACAAAATAACCGGTAATAAAACGCATAGCTATACAAATCTAACGGATCCTTTCACATCGTGACTTTCGCACACTGATCTTTTTGAAAAACCCCCTTTTTAGGGGAGAGAATTAAATCATTAAATCATCACCTTTCATATGTCTAAGGGGCCAACCGAAAACTATTCTTAAAATACTTAATCCATGAAAAAGTACACGTTGCTTATGCTCGCAATTCTGTTAGTTGGGACTTCCACTTTCGCACAGCAAAAACCCAAGCCAAAAGAAAAAGAAAAACCTCCTACTCAAAAAGAAATGGAGGAGATGATGAAAGAGGCACAGAAGGAACTCGATAACATGAGTGAAGAGGATAAAAAGATGATGAAAGAGATGGGTATCAAAGTCCCATCGATGAAAGATGTTCCACAAGTAACTGACAAACAACTGGCCGATGCGTGGGAAAATGAAAATCTGATTGTTCCAAAAAAAGATATGGATAGAATAGCAGCCATACCAATAGCTGTAACCGATGGCCGTATGGGTGCATATATTACTTCCACTCACAATAAAACGGCCACACTGCTGAAACCGGAAGTAAAAAATATGGCCGATAAGATTTACAGTTATATCAAATCAAAAAGTAAAAACAGTGCTGAAGCAGGCAACATGGCCACAGGATTATGGATAGCCGGCAAGCCACAAATAGCTTATTACTCTTTGGGAAAAATTTGCACAGATGACCCCACAAATACAGATAACCTCAGCAATTATGGCGCTATGCTGTCCATGTTTGGTGCACAGCAATTAGCTATTCCTATTCTTAATAATCTCAATACAAAATTTCCCAAAAACAGCACCTTACTCAACAATCTTGGCCAGGCCTGGTTTGGACTGGGTGATATTACAAAAGCAGAAAAATATTTAGACAGCGTCATTCGAATATACGCTTATCATCCGCAGGCTACTTATACAAAATCCTTTATTGAAGAAAGCAAGGGCAATAAAACTGAAGCAATTAATCTTGTAAAAAAATCAATTCTCCATTCTTATTCTAAAGAAAAAGAAGACCGCTTAAGCAAAATGGGGCATAAACTTACCGCTAAAGAAGTTTCTCTTCCCAAAAACACAAAAGCAGATCCATTAAATCTTGGTGGTTTTGCAGCACCACCGTTTCCAATGTCAGTTGATCAATGTATTGCAATGGAGCCTGTGTGGGCAGCTTACCACCAGCAATTAGAAGCACAGGCAGCTGCTTTAAAACCCAGGTTGGAAGCTGCTTGGCAACTTACCACGGATATGCAGCAGAAAAGATCAAACGAAAATATTGCTATGGTAAAAGCATCTGTTAATGCAGGCAGTCCGCAGGGTGTGCTCACACTGGTACCAATGCATGCCAGTGCAGCATATCTCAAACAAAATGAAGTAATGGATGAATACAACCGCAAAATGGCAGCATTTGGGGAAAAAACAGCAGCATTTTTTACCGGAACAGCAGTGCAGTTAAAGAGAGACTATAATGCTACCATGGAAAAACTACGTGAAGAAGATAATGAACAAACCGGAGAGGGTTTGCCAAACAAAGATTTTTGTCCCCGGTATAAAGAAGCCAGCGATAAATACCTGAACGCTTATAACGGAGCCGTAGAATCGTTCTTTAAAGAACACCTGGAAATACAAAAAAAGTATCTGAATGAAACAACGCACTGGCAAATGTATTCTGAGTGGCCTGAAAAATTTGAAGCCCATAAACTGGAAGCCAAAATCGCATGGCTGGGTGCACTTATTCCTACATTTTCATTTGAATCAATAACTACATATAAATGTGCAATGTCGCCAATGGAAAAAACAGGCAAGCTTTCAAAGTTTGATGATGTGGCATGTCAGTACAATGATACCCTGAATTTAAAAATAATAAAGTTTACTAACAACTGCAGCCGCATGACCAGTGAATTTGATTTTTTGTTTCTAAACTATGTAAGAAAAGATGATTTTGAACGGGCAGAGGGTGATACATATATCAGCAGCACTTACAAAATAAGCGCTGAAGCTGGAAAAGATTTAAAAGCAGGCCCGCTGAAAGTGGAAGCCAAAGTTGGTGTGGGGATTGAAATTGAATTTGGACCCCAAGGCACAGAGGATGTAACGCTAATTGGAGAAGTTAAAGTGGGTGCAGGTACAGGCATACTGGATGAGGACGATAAGTCGGGCTCACCAGGAATTGGTATTGCAGGGAAAGATGCTTTCCCCACAACTGTGGAAGCGGGAGTGGAAGGTCGCATCAGCATCATCAGTGGAAAATCAACTATAGAACCCTCCGGAATATTTAAAAAGTAACTTCTGAAGAAAAATGCAACAAATAAACCGGCACCAATGAAATCAACTTTCTTGATTTGTAGCTTAATCATCTCAACTAGTATGATTTCTTTTGGCCAACGCACCCAGCAGCAATCCATCGAAGAGAGTGAACTCGGTTGGTATAAGGTATACCATTTTAAAGGAGCAAAAGAAATCAAAAAATCAGAAACCCGGGTTTATACCATTGCCCAGTGAAACTGACAAGTATTATATCGGTAATATTAAAATTACAATAGATTAATAATCATTCATGAAGAAAATAATATTAGTGTCCGTACTACACCTTGTGTTATCCAATTCATTTGCTCAGCCAAACCCTAAGCAACATATTCAAGATAGTGTTATCGGTTGGTGGCAAAAATTATCAATACCAAAGCCTAAACCTCCTACCAAAACACAACCACTCACCATCGAACAGCAAAAACACTTAGTGAATATTATTGAATGGATGCAGAGAAGCTATACTCCTATTGGAGGAATCGGAACTTACAAGCTAAAGTTTTACAACTCAAAAGACCCCGATTATAACCCCTTTGCTTATGGAGTTGAATTTAGGGTATGGAATGTAAGTTTTGCCCCACCGTGGCTAGAGGCCAATGGCAACTTTATACCGGTTAGTGAAGAGTATACACGCTATGATATAAACGCTAATGGTATTCCGGGAAGTTATCCAATCTCTTTTATTAATACAACCACGCAATACGTGTTTATCTGGCCACCCAATAGTTACGGTGTAAACGGCAATTTAGCAAGAGAAACAAGTCTTACCGATAATCCGAATACGCGTAAATTCATTACCCGAGTGAATGAGTATAATACCGTGTTTCTGGCTCCTGAAAATAAACTTCCCTTTATTCCTGTATCTAAAGGTCAGCTACTTCAATTTGCGGAAGCAGCGGTAGACAAAGAGATACAAAGAAAGAAAATTGCTATTGAAGGAAAATGGCCCGGTAATATCAAAGCACAAAATGAAGCCTTTGAATATGAGAGGAGAAAATTGGAGAAGACCCGTATTGCAATTCAAAATCTAAAAGAGAAATACAAAAATTCGCTGAATGAACATGCGATTATACATGACATGCAACCCACCCTTGCAACTTTTGATGGATACATGGACCCCTTTGAAATAAAACCAATTGAACAAACCAATAAAGTTTATTTTCCGATTTACATGATAGATTCCTCCGTATTGGAAAAATGCAAAGGCAATCAGCCTCAATGGATCGCGGTAAGCTTTCCGTATACCACCAAAGAAGATGGGAATCAGGAGTATGAAATGTACCGATCTTTAATGGAGCATTTCAATTACGAATACGTCCAGGATTACTTTTTTAACCCAGATAAAATAAACGGTGTAAGTTATAAACCGGTCAATCCGGAGCTACTTATTGCAACCCTGGAAGGATTCAGCAGAAAGAGCTACAGACAAAATCCGGGCTCCATCAATACCCTATCAGGTTCTACTTATTTTTTCGATGACTTTACCAAAAATGCAGTAGGTAGTAACCCGGCAGGTTGGTATTTTTCAACGTCTGGTAAACATGCATTAGTTACCGTAGTAAAAGATAAGCCGGGTAAATGGGTGCAACTTGGGTATAACAATCCCTTGTCATCACCCTTAATGAAGACACCCTTGCCGCAGAACTTTACCCTGGACTATGATATTGCAACAAGTTCCTTTTCATCTTCTTCCGGGGGTTCGATAACATTATACCTGAGCACGTTTCCTCTGAATAAAGATGGAACTGAAAATAAAAGTGGCAATGGAACAGCAATCACGGTAACGATAACAGCAGGTAACGAAGCTGATTACATCAATAACAATTACAGGGGTGAATCTAAAATTGAAATACATGCCAAGCCAAGAGTGAATGTTGAAAACAATTCAGAGGGCATTTATTTCACTTCCCAGGTGCTGGACTTTACAAATAACAAAACCAACTCACATGTAACGTTTCAACTAAAGAATGGCAAATTAAAATTATTCCTGAATGAAAAGCTGATTGCACTCTCTGACAACTTTAAAATGGCGTATGGAAAGGCCTGTACTAGCTGCGACTTACCTAGCAACAGTATGTTTAATACCATCAGCTGGAAAAATACTACAAATAATTATGATTATGTAAACGTGTATGTCAGCAATATTAAAATTACCAAAGATTAAAATACAACGACTTAAACCAAACCATTATGAAAACACTAATTTTTCTATTACTTCTTACACCATTCATTAGTCTCTCACAAAAAACAGATGTCTATGTCAAGCTCACCGATGCCAAGGGCCAGCAAATAAAAGGGGATGCCGTTGTAAAAGGCTTTGAAAGGTGGATAGGAGCAACTACGATAAGTTCGGGCGGTAAAAATAATACTGAACTTAGTTTTACCATGCCTGTAAGCGGTGCCTCTGCAGATTTGAAAAGGGCTCTGGCTACTGGGGAGTTACTTTTAAATGGACAGGTTAGTGTTCTTTCACCGAATCAAACCACAGGTAGCCCGGTTATTTCATACACTATTAAAATGGAGAACGTGGCTGTAACATTTTGCAACGAAGAGCTAGGCTGCAATAATATACTAAGTACGACTGTAAACCTGCGTGCATCGCGCATTGGCTGGACCTATTATCAACTTGACAGAACGGGAGCAATGTCAGTCTCTAAGAAATTTGGATGGGATGCTGATAAGCAATCGGAATGGACTACCTACTGATATATCTTCGAAGGAAATCAAGACTTCTAATTATTAATATGAAAAGTATACTTCTATTCGGCTTGCTTTGCGTTACTGTGACAGGAGCCCATGCCCAGAAAAAACTTACCCTTGTTACAAAATCTGCTTTAACAGGAATTGGTTTGCCTAAGGACAGCAAACAAGATAGTAGAATATTGAGTGTGGCCGCAGCAGCTACACTGCTGGAAATGGAAAGTGACAAGGCCAATACCAAACTGCAAAACACCGAAGTGCTGGTATTGCCTCCGGCTTCATTAAATAAGTTTAATAAGGACTCACTTGTTAAACGGATAACGGCTCAAAGCTGGAAAATTACTCGTAACGAAGACAATAACTATTTATGGCTCCAGAAAGACAAGCGGGTTGTCATTGCCTATTTTGCTATGAACACAAAGCAGACGGATCTCTACCTTGCAGAAGCCATTTCATTACAGGTTCCTCCTACCCAAGGAATCAATACTGTCAGTAATCAATCCTCCACGCAAACTATCGTTCAGCCTGCTACGCCACCGGTCAATCAAGCAACCAAATCGCAAAACTCACAGCCAATTTCTCAGGCCACCAACAATCTTTCGATCGTTGGCTCATGGGGAAAATCAAACAACGTAAGTCAGGTGAACAATCGGTTCGGGACGTATAGTTATATTAAATACCAATACACATTTAATTCAAACGGCACATACAACTTTGCAGGCAAAAATTACAGCGAGCAATACGATGAGACTTTATTAACAAAAGAAAGTGGCACTTATATGATAGATGCAAATAAACTAACCATTATCCCTCAAAGCAGTGTGATCGAAGCGTGGAGTAAAAAGGGTGGTGCTGATAATTGGAATCTACTTAAGTCAAGTCAGAATAGAACACTAGAAAAAACAACGTATCAAATCTCAGTAGTTGAACGAAACCTTGTGTTACAGACCGCTAAAGAAACAGAACGTGATGGCCGCTTCAGTAACGGAAATTCTTATTCGTATGGACCTCCAGAGACCTTCACCGCCATTCAATTACCGGGGACGGAAGTACCTCAAAATCAAAAAGCAGAAACCATAACTCCAACATTGAGCACCGGATTCAAATTTACAAGTACAAATTTTGATGATGGATGGGTGAGCACCGTACAGGAAGATTGGATACAGGTAACAAGAGGAAATACAAAAGTGCTAATTCATTATCCCAATAAGAATGCGGATGCTTACAATTCCGTGCTCATGGATGGATTAAAAAATGCCTGGAATATTTTGGTAGCTCCAAAATACAGTAGTGCCAGTAATTTTGAATTTAAACCAATCAGTAGTTGGCAATCAATCGAGTTTGCCGAAGCCGATGCTGTAGAAAAAACAACCGGCAAATCAGTTCATGTTGTATTATTCAAAATGAATTATTCAAATGGGAGTGGGAAATACCTGGAGTTTATAACGCCTGATAAAAAAACCTTCGAACAGGAATTTGGCCCTTACCATGAAACTTCCTATGGCTGGGAAAAAGTTGAAGCCATGGCTAACTATAATAAGTTTGCAGTAGCAGCCACGGATCTTACTGGTAAATGGACAAACAATTTTTCCGGAACACAGCAATATGTGAATGCCTACACGGGTGCCAGTGCCGGAATGGACACTCATTCATCCAATCAGAATTTTGAGTTTAGTCCACAGAATACGTACAAATGGGACCTCAGTGTTGCCAGCGGTTTTGTGGGTAGTATTAAATTTCAAAGCGTAAAATCAAGTGGTCAGTTTTCGTTGCCTAATAACTGGCAGATAAACTTTTCTGATCTCGAGGGAAAACCAAAAACTTACAATGCATTTTTTTCCTGCATCAAAGGATTCCGGATATTAATGCTTGAAGATGCTGGTTACCCAACCGGCTACACAGGCTATGGCAAAGTTGAGTAATTAAATTACCACTCCCTTTATGAGGGAACATCAAAGATTAAATCCTATGCTAAAAAAACCCCGCACCTTATCAACTTGCGGATCTTTTGATACTGAAACCTGAATGGGTCCCAGCAAAGACATATAACTGGCTGTAAGACCGAACCCAAATTGGTAAAATGCCGAATCATTTACTTCTTCAGAAAAATGAAAATCGGTTAACGTGCTCCAGAAATCTTTTGCGTCATGCCCGGCTGCAAGCAAATTTATGGCTGGTGTTAAGTATGTGTTCTTTGCTATTTCTGTTTGTACCTTAACTCCGCCCATGAATACCTGCGGCACGGCTAACTCACCATCCTTCAATCCCATAAAAACAAAACTATTAGGCCTTGGCCGTTGTAACTGGCCACCCACCGATATAAAATCGCCTGCGCCCACGGTGTATGCCGAATATTTATTCTCTGAGGTAAACACCTCTTGCGTTAAACCTATCTGCCCTACAATCTGCAAAACAACTCCTTTCCTGATCTCTATATTCCTTTGAGCTCTCAGGTTAAATCGAAGATAAGGTTGCACCCGTCCGCTCTGGAAGGTATTGAATGTGGTGTCCGGAAAAGTAAAATACAATTGTGCATCAAATGGATTGCTAAAATTTGCTTTCGCTTCTATGCTTATCCATTTGCCTCGGGTAGGAAAGTAAACAAGATCTGTCGTATTAATCTGATATTGAAGTTTAGCTCCCAGAGTTTGAAAGTTATATTCAATAATTTCTATCGGGTCAGGACTTGATTCCGTACGCGGATCCACTTTTGGTTTTAGCTGTGTGTTTTGCCAAAGCAATCCAAAGCCCCAGAAGCTTTCCTTATTGATTGATTGGTTTAGCTGCGTTGAGATGCCCAAATACCTATTGAGAATGTTAGGAATGGGAGTACCCTCAATATACGTATTCATCAATAGTCGCTCCGCATATACTTCTGTATGATGCCACCAGCGCGACTTGTTGCCGGTATAATAAAAGTAGTTTAGCCTGGCTTTGGGATTTTCGGCTAAGTCAAGGGTGCCAACCAATCTTGATGAGCGCAAGAGCCAATTGCGTTTCGTGAAATTAAGAATCAAACCTGCACCCCGATCGGTATCGAAGTGAACAGCAAATTTAACTGCGTTGGTTGGCTTTTCTGTTGCCCGCAAGGTTAACGCAGTAGATGCAGTGTCCCCATCAATAGTATAACTTATTTTATCAAATAGCCGCGTGCCCAACAAATTGTGTACACTATTTGAAATTTGACTATTGGTCACCCGATCACCAACCCGCCAGCCAAATTTCTCCAGTGCCAAATCCTGATTAAGTTTACTTATTCCTTCTGTGGTGATTTTTTCAAGCGAATACCGCAAAGATCTTTGACTTGCGGGTTGCCATTGACGACCCGGATATTTCTTTAGTCGATTTGCCAGTTCTACAAGTTGCGGCATTACTGCCTTTACGGCTGTATCGCCACTCTGCATCATAGAAGCTCCCTGTTCAAAATCCATGGTGCCATATTTTAAATGCGAAAACACATCAACAAAAATATCGCTGTTAGCTCTTTCCTTTTCATAACTAAGGTTACTGGCAAGAAAAGTTGTTTGAATCAATAACTGAGCGGCTGAGGTTAACTCATCTTCTCTCATTAATCCACCGCCTACATCTACGGCAATAATAAAGTCTGCCCCCATCTGCCTGCAATACTCTACAGGTAGATTTACATACACCCCTCCGTCTACCAACAACCGGCCCTCCATGCGCACCGGAGCAAAAACAGTAGGAATTGACATACTCGCACGCACAGCCGAGGCAAGACTACCTTTGCGCAATACCACGGGTTCGCCTTTCACTATATCCGCAGCTACGCATAAAAAAGGAGTAGGCAGTTTATCAAAATTCGTAATCGTGTTTACCGGAAAAAAGAGCGAAGCCAAAAGCTCTTCAATATTTTGTCCTACAACCATGCCCAAAGGCAATTGTGGTTTTAACCCATTTAGCGGAAGCTCATAAATGTAACGACCGAATTCATCCTTCTCTTCAATATTGATTTCGTCAAAAGAAACTGAATTAGAAAAAAGACTAGTCCAATGAATAGCTTGGGTGATGGAATCAATTTGATGGGCCGAATAGCCAGAAGCATATAAGGCGCCAACCACCGAGCCCATACTCGTGCCCGCAATATAATCGGGCACAATCCCCAATGAATCCAGGACCTGAAGAATCCGCACGTGTGCAATACCTTTTGCTCCACCGCCACTAAGAACCAATCCAATTTTTGGTCGCTGCGATTGGGCATAAACTGGTTTTGCTATAATGATCAACAACAAGCTAATAAGGGCGAATACTGAACTTTTATTCATGTACGAATCTAAAAATCGGGCAAAGATACGGCAGGATTACTATACTCTATTGTGAAAATCCCCTTTTTGGGGGATGGTACTTTTAAATTGGTTAGCTTTATTTGTTGCACAAACCCAATCCTACTTCTATGAAAAAAACAAACCGCCTCTCCCATTATTTAATTCCAATTTGCTGCCTTCTCTTTGCCTGTGGAGGCTCGAAAGATTCAAAAGATACCGATAGTGGCTTTAGCTTCAGCGCCTCGGCCGGTGTAAAGATGGATATTAACACGGGCACGAAAACCAGTTATTCAGGATTTGCTATTGATGAAATTTACATTGTCGATAGCGAAGACAAAGAGCTTTCATCAAATGAAGTTCCTATCGACACCAAATTCTCTATTGTTTATCAGGGAATCGAAAACTACACACTAAAGGAAGGCAAAGCTTTTCCGGGTCTTTCGCTGCAAGTTACGGATGCCACCGGGGCTTACATCTTAAATGAAGCCGATTTACTCGCTTCGTATACAGATGGATTTTCAGAAGAAGATGCCTCGGTTATGCGAGGTTCCGTTACTATTGGCGAACCAATGGTTTCCGGTGCTACGTATCATTGTAAAATGCGGGTGTTCGACAAAAACAGCGATGCCGAAATTATTTCGGAACTGGATTTTAAAGTAAAATAATTTAACCAATTAGCTTACAAGAGATTATTGTCGCGCGCAATCTTTAATAATAGTTGCACGCTATGGGCATTAAATTTTCGCAGAAGATTTTTACGATGAGTTTCCACCGTTAACGGGCTAAGAAAAAGTCTCTCAGCAATCTCGGGGCCGTTCAATCCATCCGAAAGCAATTTGAGAATTTCCTTTTCGCGTCTGGTTAAAACGGGATTTGTTTCTGTTGATCCTAATCGATGAAATTGTTCCAGCACTCTTTCATTTGCAGCTTTGCTGAGATATATCTTTCCTGTTTTAACAGTGGCAATTGCTTCAATCAAATCCTCGCGCTCCATGTTCTTTAATAGATAGCCATTCCCTCCGCGATGAAGTAGTCCGGTAATAATTCCAGCTTCATTAGTAGACGTTAGCCCAATAATTTTTGATTCCTTATTCTTCTTACGGATTGCTTCACATAATTGAAGGCCATCCATATCGGGCAAACTAATATCTAATAAAATAATCTCGGGAGTTTCCTTCATCAAAAAACTGAGTGACTCGCTGGCGGTTTTGCAAACTCCTATAATCTTCAAATCCTCAGATTCCTTTAACATCGTTTTGATGCCATCGGCAACCAGCGGGTGATCATCAATGATCAGTATGGTTGTGGGATTATTCATTGATTAAAAAATCCATCATTATCGTGGTGCCAATTCCTTTTTCCGAGTCAATACTTAATTTGCCATTTAAATAACTGACTCTGCTTTTTACAGTTTCAAGGCCGGTGCTTTTACTTTCATCGAATTGCTGCGTGTTAAATCCCTGCCCATTATCTTCCACCACCACACTTAATCGTTCCGCTTCTTTTATAAATTGAATAATGACTTCCGTAGCATTCGCATGTTTCATGATATTATTCAGCAGTTCCTGAATAATCCGATAGAGCATAATTTCTGTATTGGCGTTAAACCGGTTTTGAATTCCATGAACTTCCAGAGAAACTTTTATCAATTTTCCCGCGCTGATGTTATCACACAAATCTTTCAAGGCATTTACGAGTCCTAGTCTCATCAACACTTCGGGCATCATGCTGTGTGCAATTCTCCTTATTTCAACTGAAGCGGAATCCACCAATGAATAGCTTTTTTGAAACAGTTCTTTCTCTTTCAATTCCGGCATATCGTGTTGCAGCGAACTGAAATACATTTTAACCGTTGAGAACAAACCACCCAAACCATCATGCAAATCTTTTGCAATTCGGGTTCGTTCTGTTTCCTGACCGTTAATCATACTCTGCAAGGAAACTACCTGTTGCTGTCTTTCTAAAAATTTTATCTGTTCGCGCTGAATCGTTTGCTCACGTTCAGCTAACAATTGCCGCTGCCTGCTGGTTTTAAACAACAATCCCAAAATAAGAAGTGCTGCGCCACTT
>Ga0154020_10000570_pt1 | contig 44907 bp, 28 predicted proteins | sample Klosneuvirus_201_FD_109709 | JGI IMG/M metagenome (GOLD analysis project Ga0154020, IMG submission 109709) | Active sludge microbial communities from wastewater, Klosterneuburg, Austria - Klosneuvirus_20160825_MG | ecosystem: Engineered > WWTP > Aerobic digester > Activated sludge | place... | reverse complement strand
GTGCGACGCCTTCCAACGTGCAATGCTCTCGCGCAGTTGCCGCACGTCTGCAGCCAGTTCCATCCTTGCCATTGATGCCTCCGGTCCTCAAAGGACGGAGGCCATTGTCCGCGACACCCCGGCTCGCTTCACGCACGCTCACCGGAAGGACACCGTGGTCCACACACGCGAATGGCAGCGTTGACGGCGCGGTAGCGGCTTCCGGCACCGAGCAGAAATGTGGTCACAGGTGGGATGTGTGCGCCTGTAAAGAACCGCTGCCTGAAACATCCGTCGGGGTCCGTTAGTCAAACGGATTTGAGATCCTGGCGGGCATGTTGCACGCAGATGAGGAGGCCTCCGTACTTGGTGCGGGCGCCGGAGGCAGTGATGGTGGCCAAGAACACTCGAAGCATTCGCTTCCCCGAGGAGATGATGAAGGACCTGGAGGAATGCGCCTGGGCCGAACGGATGACCGTGTCCGAACTGGTGCGCGCAATGGTTCGCGCGCAGCTCAGTCAGCGCAGGAAAGAGCGCACTGGATCTGTCGACGACAAGTCCGTGTTGCAGGACGATGAGTGACGACGGAAAGCCACCAAAAACGCAACACACGCAACACGATCCTCACTGCACCGCATCGCGTTTTGCCTCACGCTCCCGCTCACCGTAACCCTCTGGAGGTTTGGCCATGAGCCGACCAATTGGACCCGCCGCAACGGGGCCTGAACTACGTCACACCCAAGACCCGACCACGCCAGTTGATATTGACCTCTCCGACGCGGAGCTGTCCGCGCTTGAGGTTGCCGCCCGCGAAAGCGGCCAGTCTGTGCCTGACCTGATTCTCGAAATGGTGCGCGCTGGCTTGCGCGACAAGTCCGCGGCTGCAGGGAAGAGAAAGCGCGCGTGACGGCCGCGCGGTTCGCGCGGCGCAAAACTCCGCCCGCGCGCGCAGCGCTGATCGCAACACAAGATCGCATCCTACCTCGCTTGCAACACGCGGCTGCTCGTCGGGCCGCGCGTGCGGCGTGCCACGCGCAACACCGCAACCCGTCACTGCACTTTGCGGATGGCTAACTTTCTTCCTGCAACCACCCAGGAAGGAGGCCGCCATGCGCGGACTTGAAAAGCGGTTCATCGAGGAGGCGGGCGGAGATTTTAAGCTCGCTTGGAAACTTCAGAAGGCGTCGCAAGAGAAGGGCGCCCGTCAACCTTCACGCAAGCGCGCACCGCGCGAAACCGTGGTGCCAACGCCGGGCGGCGGAGAAGTGACGTCGGGTAGGGCGGGCGGACTGCGCGCCTTCATCTCGGCGCACACGGTGATCAAATACGACGAGGAACAGACAGGAATGATCCTGCGCGGGTTCTTCGACGCCATGCGCGCCGACTTGTCGGGCCAGCCGGACCTGTCCACGTTCGCGCCGCCAGATCGGTCGGAGATGGATGAGGAGCGGTGGCGACGAGGAGCGCAGGAGCGCGAGTTGGGCCGTGAGATTTGGCGGCTCTTTGGAAAGGCGCTGCTGTTCTTCAAGGTGGCTCCCGAGGAGATGGCGCGCGCGTATGACTATTCCGTTCGCGGCATCATGCCTTCAACGTTTGGCACATCGGTGCCGACGACGCCGAGCCGTCCTCCGCTGCCCGCGAGCGTGCCCGCTCAGCAAGGAGCGTGGACGTCCCCTCTCGCCGTCCCCTCGACGGTAAACAGCGCATTCGACGCCAAGGACGCAATCCGTGGCAACGAATACCACCGAGGGGTTGACCTGCGCGCCGCCGACGGCACGCCGGTTGTGGCGCCGTTCCGCATGATGGTGCGGAAGGTGTTTGAAGAGCAGGAAGGCGGCACCGTGGTTAAGGCCACGGCCATCCGCCCCGACGGTGTGTTCCCAGACATTGACTACAACAGCCAGGACGACACCGGTTTCATTCTCACGTTTGCGCATTTGCAACGCGTGTTGGTTCCGGAAAACACCGTTGTGGAACAAGGACAACAGTTCGCGGAGTCTGGCCACAGCGGCACCGCGCAGAATGGTCCGCACCTCCACTTTGCCGTCGAGTACGTCATTGACCGGACGTTCCCGTTCTCTGACATGCGCATCTTTGTGAACCCGGAAGCGCTCATTCCGCGCGCCGTGGTGGATGGTTCCGCTTCCGCGCGGCCTGTGCAGGCCAACACCGCGGCGTCCGCGCTGATCATGCCGCGCACCGACGACGCGGCCAAGGCGCTGGGCACGAAGGAAACGCAAATCGGGCAAGTCATCTTTAACGGTGACGGGACGCTTGTGGTGAACGGCACTGCGGTTCCCGTGAACCTCAAACCAGTGTTGCACCTCAGCAACATTGGCGCGGGCGGTGACCTGGCTTTCCCTGCACAGTTGCTCCCGCCGGAAGTGAAGAATGCCGCCAATGACTTGCTCAGCGTCGGAAAGCGCGTCGTGAGCGGCGTGGCGGACATGGCTGGCCACGCGTTTGAAGTGCTCACCAGCAAAGACGGCGTGCTTGGTCTCTCAAACGTGCTCAGCGCCGCCACCAACGGTCTTGCGGCTGCGCTCGGCATTGCCGGGCCTGCCGCGTCTCTCCTGGGACCTGCGCTGTCAGCAATCCCATACGCCGGGCCATTCCTGACGGCGGCAGCGGAGATTGGCGGGCCGATTGCGTCCATTGCCGCGCCAATTGTCGGCGCGCTCGGGGGCATGGCCAACGTGGGCGGCAAGGTGTTCAGCAATTCGACGGAAGCGTCTTCGGCCGAGTTGGCAAACCATCTCGGTCTCAACCTGTCTGCCAACCGGCAGGCGTAACCGGACCGTTAAACGGTCCAGAAAGAAAGTCAGAGGTGCACGATGTTTCACCTTCCTCCACTCCCGTTCCCCACTCCGGGCCAGATGGTCGCCGGCGCTGGAAACGCGATGCAAGCAGTTGAAAATGCCGTTGGAGACGCAATCGGCGGCGTGCTTGGCGCATTCACTGGGCAAGCACCCGAAGGACGAAAGGACCTGATGATCCAGTTGCCCGATGGGCGCGGTGGACGCATCAGTGTCCCTGACGGCGTGGTCACGACGGACCAGTTCCGCGAGTTTGCGCAAGCAGTCAGTCAGGGCTTCCACGCGGTCCGCCAGGACTTTTCCCGGCTCAAGAGCGTCACGGCGTCCGTCGCTGAACACGGCGGGTTCTACGACAGCCCCCTCGACGACGAAGAAGAGGACGGCGGCAGTATTGACCCGCTGATGTTGGTCCTGTTGCTCAAGGACAACGGCAACAACAGCAACACGTCCGGCGGCGGGATTGACACCACAACGCTCCTCCTCCTGCTCATGCATGAAGGCGGGTTCGGTGGTCGGCGTCGCGGCGGCGGCGGTGGTGGCGGCATGGACATGATGACGATGCTGCTCTTGCTCGGAAAGCTGTGAGGTGACGCCATGGTGACCAACGCCAACACGCGTGAGGAAGCGCTCAAACAGATTCACGCGCAGATTGAAGCGCTGCCGGACAACCATCCACGGAAGGCGCTCTTGACGGAACTCTCGTCGGGAAAGCCGTCCGCGGAGGCGCAACAAGCCCAGCGTGACGCGCTTCGGAAGATTGCATCCGAACGCCACGCCGCACTGCCGGATTCTGACCCGCTCAAAGCTGTCCTGGGCCGGATGCTTGGCAATCTTGCGGACGGGCCCGCGGCCGCCGCTCCTCCACCCCGGCCGACGCAGGCGGATGTGCAACACGACATCTGGGCCGTCGTGGAGGTGCTCGGCCGCAGAGATGACGTGCTCTTCAAGGGCATCCAAACCATTGACGCGCGTTCAGCCGCGGCGATGGAGGAAGCGCAGCGCCTCGCCGCCAAGAGCGTTGAGCTGCAAGAGCTGCTGAACATGGTGCTGGAAGAAGTGCACGTGAACACCGCGATGCTCAAGGAATTGCAACACACCTTGCCAAAGCTGTGATCACACAACCGTCGTCACCGACGACAACAAAAACAAGGAGAGGAAAAACATGTCACGCAATTCACACAAGGTGGTGGACCTGCTTTTGGAACGCCGCCTCACCGATCAGGACATTCAGCAGCGCAACCAGGCCATCAAGGACCGGTTGGACAAGATTGGCGTGATGCTCAACGCCATGAAGTCCAAGTGGAACGCGGCCAATCCCACCAACGCCGTCACGGAACCGGATTACGACGTCAAGGCCTTCACGTGACAGGTGCCCTGAAAGGAGCACGGTATGCAGACCCATCAGCAAGACCGCCATTGGCGGAAAAACGTGGAAACCGCGCTTCTGGCCCTGGCCCTCCGGGGCAAGCGGCAAGCATCCGTCCAAGGGCTGCCTGTCCCGGCGCCCCGGACGGATGCCTTGACGTGCAAGAGCTACATTGCGCCGGTGGACGGCAATGACAGCACCGCCACAGGAAGCACCATCCGGCCGTTCAAGACGCTGGCCGCCGCCGTAGACCGAATGGGTAAGCCCCTCTCGCAGGCGGATTTTGAGGCGTCATGGGCGATTGAGACATTGCAGCCCGGCAAGTTGGACGACACCGCGCCGTTCATCAAAATCCCGACAAGACGCGTCACCCTTCGCATGCCCGGCGTATTCCTGCCCTCCGCAATCGAGTTTGAGGTGCGGGACACGGACAAGCATGGTTCCGCCTTCATGGCGGAGCTGGCGTTGCTTGGCGGACCTCCTGGGCGCTTTGGCGGGCTTGGCGTGCCGGCCACCGATGCCTTCCGCATCCGCAGCGCGGTGGGCAATGCGCTCCTTGTTGATGGGGAAAAGGAAGGCGTCCTTGTCCGCATGGACGGCGTGCTCCTGGCCGGCCATTTCCTCCATGGACTGTCAGGTGCCACGGGCGCGGTGGGCATCACGCTGGAAGCATCCCGCACGGTGTTCTCCGGCGTGACCCTTGGACCAGGTCTTGGCGCCATCGTTGGCGGGCCCGCCGCTTCCAAGTGCTACGCGTGGCTGCGTGAGTGCGTCGTGGGCGGAACTTACGGCATGGAACTGCGCGCGTTGCTTGAGGGGGCGGGCTGCTACTTCGGTGGGCCGGTCACGGTTCAAGACGCGCCCGCTGACGTTGTCATCGGCATCACTGACAGCACGTGGCTTCAAGGCTCCGCGTGGAGCGGGCCTGTGGGTTCCATGCTGGTGGATCGCGTAACGGACTACTGGCTCGGCAAGAACGGCATCCCTGTCAGCAACGGCGCCAAACGGGTCATGGGGTGATGCCATGGTCTTCGAGGACGCGTTCCGGAACATGCTGCGGGATGAAATGCGCTCCGTTGTCCGTGAGGAAGTGCGGGAAGCCCTGCGCGTTGAATCCACAAAGGACCACGGGGGCAGTGATGGCGCTGCCCATGACGAATACCTGTCGACGGCAGAAGCGGCCCGCTACGCCGGTGTCAGCGGGAAGACGATCCGGTGCTGGATTCATGAAGGTAAGCTCCGTGGGTACCGCGCGGGGCGGCTCCTCCGCATCAAACGCGGAGAACTGGACGTGTTGATGGGCGCGCCTGCGCCCACGACGTCCGAGCAAGTGGATGACATCGCGCAACGCATCTTGAAGGGAGGTTGAGGACCATGGGCTACGTCTTCCAACGCGGGGCAAAGCTGTGGGTTGGTTATGACCACGACGGAAAGCGCGTGCAAAAGCCAACCGGCCTCAACGTCGGGGAGGAAGCCAAGGCGCGCGCTGTCCTGCGAAAGATCGAAACCAAGCTTGTCGCCGGTGAGGAATTTGGCGCGGATGGGCCCATCACCGTCGAGGTCTACGCGGAACGGTGGCTCAAGGAACGGAAGGCGCGCGGGCTGGCGATGGCGGATGACGACGAGGCGCGCATGTACCTCCACGTGATTCCGCGCATTGGGGAAATGGTCCTCGCTGATGTGCGCGTCCGCCACATCCGGGACTTTGTGCGCGCCATCCGCAGTGAGAATGCGCCCATGCGTGACAAGCCGCTTGCACCGCGCACGGTGCGGCACGTGTACATGATGCTCCACTCCATGTTCCGGGAGGCCGTCGTTGATGAATTGCTCGACGTCAATCCGTGCGTGTTGAAGACGGGAGACCTGCCAAAGAAGATTGACAGCAATCCACAATGGCGCGCGGGGGCAGTCTTCACGCATGAAGAGGTCGCCGCGCTGATTTCCGACGCCAGGATCGACGAGGACCGCCGCGTTTTCTACGGCCTCCTGGCGGTGGCAGGATTGCGGGACGGCGAGGCGGCGGCGCTGACATGGCGTGCAATCGACGTCACGCAAAAGCCCCTGCACCGTCTGGTCATTGGGCAGGCATTCAACAGCAAGCTGGGCGTCATCAAGTCAGTGAAGACAGAAACGCCGCGTTGGGTGCCGGTGCATCCGGCATTGGCAGCGCTGTTGAAAACGTGGCGGGAGACCGGGTGGAAAACGTTCACAGGCAAGGAACCCAAGCCGGATGATCTTGTGGTTCCTCGTCAGTCAGACTTGAAGCCACGCCGCAACAACAAGATTTGGGCGGCGCTCCAAGCTGACATTGAAACGCTGGGCTTCCGTTCCCGCCGTGCCCATGACCTGCGGCGCACGCTTGTTTCGCTCTGGCGTGAGGACGGTGGCCGCGAGGACTTGGTCAAGCTGGTCACGCACGGCCCGCCACGGGACATCATGGACCTGTACACGACGATCGGATGGCCAACCCTCTGCGCGGAAATGCTCAAACTGCGCGTGGGAGGCACAAAACAAACGGCCCTCGTTGAGAAGGTTCTCGACGAGGGCCGCTTACAGTCTGCTTACAGTGCCGCTAACCCGGCGAAAGCTGCAACCTATTTGGATGCGGGGGCAGGACTTGAACCTGCGGCCTTCGGGTTATGAGCCCGGAACCGCTTCACAGGCAGACGGGCGTCATTCCTTGATTTTTCAACATTCACCGCACGTTACAGACCACGCAATGTCCACGCCAAGTCACAGGAGTCCACCGAAATCCACGCTGTTTTGGACAAGTTTTGGACAAGTTTTGGACAAAGTTCTGTGACGCACTCTGGCCCAACAAGGAGGTTCCCATGCTCGACGGCTGATGCCCAACCAAGACGCCGGTCCGCAGAGAAGTCCTGCGGGCCTCCCGGACCCCTCGCCCGCACGCGGGCACCAACAAGGAGGTGCAACATGTTCGGCGCCTGAAATCCACGCTCCCTCCCCGCCCGGGTGGCCATTCCCCGCTACCCCGCACCAACCTGACCCGCCACAGGGGCGAGCCTACCGCGCATCGTCCAGGCCACCCTGACCCTGACGTGCCCTGGCTTCATCACGGCCCGCTTCCGTTCGCTCCATTGGTGCACCCTGACGACCGCTTGATCCGCGGTCCGGGCAGGACCATCGCCGCGCTTGTGCTTGCCCCCCAGTGCACGGATGCCAACAACTCCACGGGACCGGTGGGTGGGGATGCGGTGGGGATTGAGTGCTCCGCAGGCGCCTCACAAGCTTCGTCAGAGGCGCGATGCAGCGCCGGCGGTCGGCCGCGCCCTGCTCAGTCTCCGACAAGACTTTCGAGCAGCGCCGTTGCCCCAATATGTCGCACGCTGATGTCAACCCGCATTTCGGGGTAGTTCGCATCGTTTTTGACGCGCTCCAGCATCCTCTCTTGCGCCTCGTCGAGCGCCGCCTGCGTGTTTGTGTCCTTTGCAACCCGAAGAAGGAGTCGCTTGAACGCCGGAAGGAACTGCGCCCCCACCAAGCTGTTCGCTGCAATGAAGCGAAAACAATCGGTATATGTGATGACGTTGGGATGGGCGTCCACCCCGCACACAGTGCCCGTCATAGCCGTGATGGCGCCGTCCAACGCGCGCTGAAACTCTTCAGCTGTTCGGCAAGACTGGAAAAGCTCGACGAGCGGCTCATGCCACCGAGCGCCCTGCGTCAAGCAACCGAGGAGGCGTTTCGTTGCGCGGACATCAGATTCCTTGCGCTGCTGTTCCGACTCCTCCGGCGTTCGTCTAAACGTCGCGTTGTCAAAGTCAATGATTGCTGCGCCCGGTGTCGCGCCTGGCGTTACGATCACGTTACCTTCATGAAGGTCACCATGCCCAAAGCCAGCTCCGTGAATCGCGCTGAGGGCAGTGCAGATGTCACTTCCAACACCGCGGAAAAGCACGTCTTGAACTGCGTCGCGGTGTGGGTCGCTGCTGTGTTGGTCCAACCTGTCAAGAACGCCCTTGAGGGACCGGCCGTGGATAAACCGAGCGACGACGACGCTGCGCGCAGGAGAACCGGTGGTCTCGACCGCGAACGTATCCGCGATCAACTTGTGTTTCAGGGTCGAGGTGATGTGCCAATCACGCTCCGCACCCGGCGGATCCGCGGTACCTTTGTAGACCTTCACGCAAACGTCGATCTTGCGCCTGAGGTCATGGGCTCGGTACGTGACGCCGCATTGACCACTTCCAATTCTGACGCCCTTTCCGAAGCGCGCGGAATTGGCGTCGAAAAAAGCCGTCGCCACGCGCGCTGCGTCTGCCTCGTCCTCGGCTCCTGTCGCCGTAGTCACTGACCTCTCCGCGTCGATAATAGATGTGCGCTCAGCGGTCCTCGCCGGGGCCCCCGCCGGGTTCCAGTCCAGGGGTAACGTTGGCGCGGGTTTCCGTCGTCTTGCGTTGAATAACGGCTCGTGGGCCCCCAGATCGTCATCACCTGCCTCCACCTGCAAGATACAGGAATCCGTGCTGCGCGCTGCACGTTTCTCCAAGATGCCGCGCGTACACCACATGGTGGTCTTGTTGGTCACGGTTGTAGTGGTCCCACAAGATGTCTTTTGGCGCAGCGTCAAATGTGACTGCAAGTGGCCCGTCAAGAAACCGCTTGGCATCCGCCTGGGTCAATTCACCTCCCATGAACACCGGGTCAAGTCGCCTCTCCCAAGTTGGCGCGTGCCGCTCCTTCTGGCCGGTCACCTTTCCGAGGAAGCTATGCAAGCAGCCCCGGAGTGGAACCAAGGACTGAAGTTGTGGCTCCGGGCAACTCCCCGCAATCGGAAACCGGACCATGCCGGGGCTTGTGGGTGTGTTTGTGGTGGTTCCTGTGAAGAGGTCGTGTTTCCGGCAGAACAATCCAGGCAGCGCCACCGCATCCACATGCGACCAGACTGTCCCCAGCGGCTGGGAATCCCACTGGACCGGCGGCGCAGAGTGGTAGAACTCATGGATTTCCCTCGCCAGCGTCGCAAACGGCACGCTGACGTCACCGAAGAGCACCAGGGCCGTCCACGTCTTGCGCCCCAGCGTCCTCGACGTCTCCACCGTCTGCTGAAGGCGCGTCAGGTCCTGGCGGAGCTTGGACGCATCCCATTGGCACCGGTACGCGAGTTCAATGTGGACGTGAACAGCTGCGTCTTCCAAGTACATTCTGACACCAGCGTGCCAATCGGCCGTGGCGTCGTCAAACACGATGTCCATATCCTGTTGCGGCCGTGAGTCATCCTGGCTGCGCCAGCCTTTGCCCACAGTGAGACCGGTAGGCGCTCCATGCGCGAGGAACTCACGGAGGGGAGCCTCAAGAAGGTCCTTTGGCAAGTCGCCGCTGTGCTGCCGGCGCGGCATCTCATTCATGCGCTTGAACGACTCTCGCAATGTGGCGAACTCATCCCCCATAGGCTGACCCTTCACGCCGGAAAGGTAGATACCGGCGGTCCGTCGATGCCGAGAAGCCGTTCTGTGCATGGGAGCCGGCTGGCGCGCCCGTCACCCACTCTTTCAGCGCCTCGTGCGTGTCCTGCGTCAGCTCCCCATTGCAGGGGCCCTTGGCTTGAGCAATCCGCGCGCGGCCGCGTGCATCCACAGAGACCTCAACGGTGGCGCGCTCGGGCGCCAGCACCTTGTAGATGAAGCACTCGCCCGCAGCGGCGGCATTTGCATAAGAACCGACGCAGTGGTGCATCTCTTTTCCCTCAATAATCAGCGCACGTGCATTCTGAAGGTACACAACTGACTCCGTGCCCGGAACTGGCGGCGGCGGAAACGTGGCCTTCGTCGCCACCTCGAAGAGCCACCCGGTGCCGCCGCACGCCGGACAGATCATCCCGCAAGTTTCACCCTCGTCATTGCAGAATGGGCAAGGCACCTCGCAGCCAAGGTGGTGCTGCGTCATCAGGTCTTGGTGGACAGCCTTCAATCCTTCCAGATCCGCACATGCTTGGATGCGTTGCTCCGGCTCACTGCGCGGGAGATGCAGGTCATCAGCCAAGCGGAAAATGTCGCGCACAGTTTGGCTGTGCGCCTCCAGGACGTCTTGACTGGGCTCGCACTCCGACGACAGCAGCGCGCCGAGCACTGGCGTCCAGTATTCCGTGTCGACGGTGCGCACGTGCTTGAGGGCGTGGTCGTGAATCACAGTCAGGCCGCCGAGGAGGTTCTGCTGGACGGGATGATTGAAAACCCACCGCAGCAGCAAGAGGAGGGAGCGACTCCGTGTTCCTGGATGCATCTTCTCCAGAAATTCAAGCTGGCTCGACTGCGCGCCGGAACCCAGAGCCCATTTCAACAGACTCAGGCGCTTCATTTGAAAAATGGCCGGGTCGCGCACCCGCGCTTTGCTTGGGGACTCCCACGCAGCGCAAACCATCCAGAAAAGATTCGGCGCGCTGTCCGCAAGCTGTCGCGCCAGCGGTGTCAGCGCCAGCAGCTCCGTTGCCGTGTGCCGCCATGCGCCGAATTTCCTGGCCAGGTCCAGCACGTCCGCTGGCACAGTTTGCAAAGTTGACCACAATGCGCTGCCTGTTTTGGCGAACAGGAATTTGCTCCAATGCCTGGAACTCAAGGGAGCGTCTGACCGTTGCCAGCCAGAGTCCGTCAACTTGTAGCGTCGGAGTTGCAGTGACCAGGGCGCCACTGCTTCAGAGACCCAGCCCCAGCTGCGGATGTAGACCGCGCCGCAAGGTGGCGGTGGCGGACAGTCTGTGAGTTCTCCGCGGAACGCGGTCCACATCGGCGCTTTCACCGGAACTTCCTCACAAACTCCCGTTGCTCTTCATTCTCCGGACAGTTTGGCCCGCGGGTCTCGACGAGAATGCGCAGTGCCTCCTCCGCGCGAACGCCACACGCGCGCAGAAAGCTCCCGCCAATGGTGCCGGCGCGGCCAAGACCACCCTGACAATGGATGAGCACTTTCTTGCCAGCCTGTGCCGCGTTGCGAATGACAGCCACAATTTCCTCGACGCCACTATCCGTTGGAGGAGCACCCCCGTCCGGGATGGGAAGCCGGTGGACGGCGATGCCGCGCGCCTCCGCTTCCTTCACGAGATTGGGAATCTTCAGCCGCTGCAGTTCACGGTCCTCAATCAGGCACACCAGCACATCTATGCCGTGCTGGTCCCGCAGCCGATCCAAGTCTTGCGCAAGGTTGCGCTCCCATGGCGATCCGCTCTTGGACTGTGTGTGCTTGCCTGGCGCGAACGTCAGACCGACTTCTCCCTTGGTCCCCTGGTTGGGCAGCCAGTTCACGTTGATGGGGTCAGTTTCCGAGGTTCTCACGCCGGGACGCGGCACCTTGTAGGTTGCTGCAGGCGGCTGGGCGGCGTGGTCTTCAACCGCCGCCTTGGGGAGCGCGAAGATGAAGTACTTGCCGCCACGGATTGGCGTCTTCCCAATGAGTTGCCCAAGCTTGGTTGCCGCGTCAGCGTTGGAGAGGGGAATCTTGATAGCCAGCAGCGACGGGTCGCTCTCATGCGGGACAACCTTGCCGCCGGCTTCGGTAACAAAGCGGCGCAGAGTCTTGCCCTCGGGAGGGGACGGGGCAGCCACCGCGGGTACGTCGACAGCCGCATCGCTTGCCACTGGTCCACTGTCCAGCCGTCCACGCTCCACGAGCAGTTCTGCCAGCTGGAGCGCGTCGTGGACGTGGTAGGCGCTCGGCCTCGACGCCGGCCGACACCCTTGCACCTTTGTCCACCAGCGCGCGGGGACCGCTTCCGCACCGTGGAACGCGCCAAGCAATGCGCCAGTGATGGCGCCGTTGGTGTCGGTGTCCCCGCCGGCCATGACGGTGGACACCAGCGCATCCTCAAAGCTCCGGGCGCTGAGCAGCTGGTGGAACGCCATTCGGAGGGCGACCAGCACCCAGCCTTGGCCGGCTCCGTCGCACGCGGGGGCCGCCTCAATGTCTTCAAGCGCGTCCATCACCGGTCCTGCTTTGGCCGCCGCCTGTGCGGCTTCAAGGCCGTCCTGAGGAGTGCCCCCTTGAACGCCCACCTGGATGGCGCGAACAAAAGCCGCGTTGGCCACCGAGCAAACCACTGACGGATGGCTGAACCGCGCCTCCGCCATCGCCAATTCCACAACACGGTCAGGCTCCATGGTGGCGGTGTAGAGCGCCAAAGGGCTCACCCGCATGAGGGCGCCGTTGGCCTGCTTCCCAGCGTCTCCGTTGACCTTGGCGGTGCGCGTTAGCATTTCCTGGGCGGTCACGCCTTCTGGCCACCCGCCAAACGCCGCCACGGTCGCGTTTCCCTTGTCCGGTGGGTTTGACCGCATCCAACCCGCATAGGCCCGCGCCCGCGCGTCCGCATCAAGTCCATGGGCAAGTAGGGTTCGAGCCAGCGTCACGGCGAGCTCCCCGTCGTCCGTCACCTGGCCCGCCTTCATGCTGAACGGCCCGCCTCCCACAACGTCTCTCAGACCTGCGGGGTAGGTTGCCTTGCAGGCCGCTGCGGCCTTGAATTCCAGCGTCGTGCCAAGGGCATCACCCACAAACTGCCCAATCAGGGTACCGCGTACCCGGTCTAACTTGATGATCTTCATTTGGCATCTCCCTTGTGGTGTCATTTATACACTAACTGGTGACTCCGCAACCAGAGACTGCCAAGGCAGAAGCAAACCGCCCCGCATTCTGATGCGGTCGCGCCACCGGCGGGGACACCGATGACTGACCTGCCCCGCCGCCGAGCTCGCGCCGATTCCGTGACCCGCCAAGGAACTCATCCTGCGACCTTCTCAATTTGGCTTCGGATCAACCCCGTGAGCCGAGCGAGTTGCTCTGCAACCTGTGCCTTCCCTTTGGCTCCGGCCAGGATCTGCTGGCCAAGTAGCTGCGCTGCAGCGAGAGGCTCCTCATAGAGCGCGGTCTGGACCTGCTCCTCTTGTTCCCGGAGCACGGTGTCGAACTGAGTGGCCGCGTCTGCAAACTGGGCCCTTAACTCAGCGCGGATAGTCCGGACCTGGCGCTCAGCCTGCTCCTGCCGGTCCTCTTCCCTGTAGTTCATGTATGCTTCGCCTACCGCGACGAGCGGACCAAGCACCTTGCCGGCTTTGCCAATAAACTTGCCAAGATTCACCTTTCCCCAGGGCTTGAACTTTCCCCCGAAGAACTTGAAGACTTGGCCAAGCGCTTCCGCCACGTCTTTTGAATTCTTTGCCAAGTAGTCCGTTGTCTTCTTGAGGCCCTCAGCGACGGCCTTCCGCTGCTTCACAGACATCCCTCCCGCAAGGTCCCCAACGTCGGGTCGGGGCATGCTCAGATCAAACTCCGCGTTGACCTGCTTGCCGAGTGGTGATGCGTCAATCTCATCCAGCCGTTCTCTCAAGTCTGCCACCAACTTCTTGTGAAGAGCGGCAAGCTCCTCACCAACGTCCTTCACCACTCTCTGCAGCTCGCTTTCCGCGGCAGCGGCGGCGGCGTCCATTTCTTCCTGGCTTACTTTGCTATCAACAAGCTTGAGCAACTTCTCCGACGGCTGAACAAACCGACCCCTTGCAAGCTCACGCACTTTACGGAACTCCGTCCTCGCAAGACCTCGGGCCTCAGTCAGGGCGAAGATGCGTCGGCGAAGCAGGGCCTCGGCACGGGAGCGCGAACCATCATCAGCCAGGGCGAGTGTCGTCGCCTCCCCAACAATTTCAAGGAGCTGTTGGAGTGGACGCGCCTGTTGAGCGAGAATGCCCCGCTTCGTGGAAAATTCATCAATGGCGGCAGTGAGGGTATCGAAGCGTGACGCCGCCAGGCGCCGAGTTCGCTTTTCATCATCGTCAGTCTCGGTGGCGGCGAGGTAGTCCCGGCAAGACACCACCACAGGCCCAAAGTCCTGAATTGGCAGCGGCCGAATCTCGTCCGCCAAGACGCCCTCGATGAACTGCACTCCTTCTTCAGGCGTCCGTTTCGCCAGATTGAACCTGTCAAATTTGTTGACCACGAGAAGCATCTGATGCTTCTTCGCGAGGCGGTCCGCAGCAAATTTGAAGTGGGGAAGGCTTGCACTGTTGAAAAGCTCATTCGACACCACGAAAAGAATCAAGTCCGCATCTGCTATCGCGCGCTTCGCAATCTCATCGTGTTCCATTTGGCCGGACAACGCTCCCGGCATGTCTATGAGGACAAGGTCCTCATGGGGGTACGAGTGCACGGCGCCGGTCGTAACACCGGCGCCGACGGCAACGTTTTTGCCCGTAAGTGCTTTGATCAAGCTACTCTTTCCCACGCCGTATTCGCCGGCCATTGCGAGGGTGAGGACGCGCTCGTCAATAACAACACGCTCATTGATGGACGCGGCAGCCACACCAAACTCGGCGCCGCCTGCGCCGAGCACCGACAAGGCTTCTGCTTTGAGCTTTCTGGTAACATCTTTTGACCGCTGAAATCGTGTGCTTCTCATCGTCGCTCCCCGCCTTGGCCAGTGGCGCGCACGTGAACGCGTCGCCCCAAAAGTTCTTCCACCAACAGAAGGTTCAGCCGGCGCTTGCCAACTACTGTGCCGTATTCGCGCGCCGAAACCGTCACGCGCACGTCCGTACCAATTTCAACAGCGGTGACCGGAATCCGAGCGGGCATCAGGGCAGCCGCCACCATGCGGGGGGTCAGCCCCTCGCCGTCGACTTCGACCACATCAATGGGGTTCCCAGTGTGCTCTCGCACAATGCGAATTAACTCTCCGCCCTTGCCGATCACCAAGCCTGCAATCGGGCGTCCATCTCGACCCTGTACAAGTATCTTCGCCCGGTACTGCATCCACTGTGCTGCGTCGACGAGCACCGCCCGGCCGTCCCGGAACACGGGGTGCACCGCGCGCAGGAGCGCACCAAAGGACAGGCGAGCAAGACCGTGCCGCGCGCGGTGTAAATCGCGAGCAAGAGAGTCACCCTCTCGCGTGAGAGCCCCCACCGCCAGCGCGTACTCCTCAAGCATGTGGATCACCGCAGCCTGCGTCTCATCAACCAATCCCTCTAGCCAAGCGAAAAGGTCATCATTGACTCTCCGGTACTTCTCCCAAAGGCTGTCGCGAAGTCTGTCTCGTAATTCTCGCTGCGTTCCCCGCTGGTCTTCAACGCCGCTGTCGGTCAGGTGATCGCCGATCTTCTTGGCGCCCCAACCAACCAACAGTGCAGCCAGGAATCCCACAGGACCGCCGATCAGGAAACCTGCAGCTGCAGCGACCAAAGGAGACGCGACCCGAGTGACTTTGCCCGCCTTCCGCTTCCACGCTCCGCCCTCGGTATCAGGTCCCAAGTCGACAATGTCCGCCTCCTCAGGAGGCTCTGCGAGCGCAACTGCCGACACGAGGTCCTCCCCCAAGGCGCCTCTGAATTGTTCTAAGTTCCGTTGAACGCGCTCGATGACGCCACTGCGGAACTTCGCGCTGAACGCCTCGACCTCCTCCCAGCGACACGTTCGGCGAAACGCTGTTTTGACAGATTCACGACGATCACCGCGCGCGAACTCCCAAGCGAGTTCATCCAAGGCCTCGTGCACCCCGCGGAAATGGTCCTTGAGGCGAGCAAGGTCGCTTGCGGAGTCGCGCATCACCCTATGAAACAACTTCTGAGCTTCGCTACGCTTCCGCTGAAGTTCAGCCAATTGGCCCTTGAGCGCGGGAAGGTCTGTCTCCAGATCTTGGGCGATGCTTTGCGAATAGTGACTCAGGGAGTCGAACGCGGCTGTCGCGCGGATTGGAATCCCGTGCTTTTCCACCGTCTGGACGAGGTGCGCGATTACTGCATCAATGCGGCTTGCCTGCCATAGGTACTGCCGCTCCTCCTCACCGTCCGCGTGCTGAGCCTCGAACGCGGCGTTGGCGCAGAACGGGATCACGGGAGCGGCGTCGCCGGGGAATACCTCCCTGAGGCGCTGCCGAATGAATTCGACGTGCTCACTGACCTCCTTCTCGTCAAACGCATCTTCAGGTTCATGTCGCAGTATGGGGTTGTTGGCAGCTTTCACGTTCAGCAGCACCACAAGATGCTTGTTTTGTCCGCGCACCTCGCACATTCGCTCGAAGAGGACGGGTGCAATGGAGTCATCCATGACCACCATGCAGATTACGTCTGCGCGGTCCACGTATGCTTCTGCAACACCGTACAGTTCTTCGCGGAACCCAAGCAGACCAGGGGTGTCCACCAGCGTCAGGCCGTCCCAAGGAACCCCGTGAACATCTTTCGTAAAATCGGGAGAACCGGGGCCAATCGTGCCACCGTCGCCCGCGGTGAGAGCCTCAATGGTGGTCGACTTGCCCGCCCCCGTCGCGCCGAAGAACATGACGGTAAAGGCGCCCAATTCTCTTCTCCGTACCGCATGCGCTTCTTGGAGTGCCTTGAAACGCGCTTGGATCTGATTGCGCTTGTCGAGGACAAGTGGCGCCAGCGCGTTCTTGAGTTCCTTGTCGCGCTCGTGGTGCATCAGCGCATAACGGTCCGCAGCAACCCCGAGCGCACCGTCGAAGCGGGTCAGAGACTTTTCCACGTCGCTGAATATCGGGTCAGCTACCTCAAAGGTCAGGCGAGCGGTCTGCTTGGCCCGCGCGAGACTCTCAGCGAGGCGAACCTGGCCCAAGCGCACCCTCTCATGTGTACGGGCTTCTTGCTTCCGGGTGCCGGTCAACTTTGCCCCCGGAGGCCTTGCGTGGGGCGTGCGCGACGCGCGCGCAACCTCATGCCAGGCCCCGCCCGCGCTGCGTCATGAAGGTTGAGGACAGGAATCTCAGGGGGCGAAGCGTCGAAATCAATTTTCCCTCGCGGCCGCACGCCCGCTCCCTGGGGTACGCCGGCAAGCACCATATTCCGCAGGAGTGCGTCGCCAGGCACCGCGCCCACAATGCGGAGGACCTTGCTCGAACGCAGCTTTCCGCGAGGGCCGCTGACGCCTTTACTTCTTGGCGCGCCCATCGGGCCCCCTTTTCCGCCCCGACGCGAGCCGTTTGCTCTCGCGAATGGCTTCTTCAAAATGGCGGTCCACCGGAGTGGCGGCAGTCCGCGCGCGCTCCCGGTAGCGATCAAACTCAAGGCCAGCCTTCTCCATGGCAGCCTCGTGGGACACGGAGCCCGCGTGCTTCAGGATGTCCCTCTCCGACAGCTTCAGAAAGTCATCCAGCTTGGTAATCCAGTCTGCCATGTACATCGGCTTGCGGTTCATGGCCTGGAGTTCGGCAAACTCCAGGTACGCATTCACAATGCGATTGAGCGCGCCCAGCTCTTCCTCCGCGAGGTAGTTCTTGGCGATGGCGGCGTCCGCCTTGCTTGGGCGCGCCCCGGTCCAAGTTGCCAGACCCATGTTGGGCTTGGCCGCATCCGCGCGAGCGGCGATGACCTCAGCGGCCGTATGACCGTGGGCCGCCCAGTGCATCTTGTTCTGCACCGTCTTGAAGAAGAGCTGCGAGGCCTTGATGGACGGGTCGTAGTCAATGCTGGTGGCGTATATCTCGAGCACCTTCTTCCAGAAGACCCGCTCCGCGGAGCGGATGTCCCGGATGCGCGCAAGGAGTTCCTCGAAATAGTTGCCCTCTCCAGCGCGCCTCAGCCGCTCATCATCAAGGGCGAAGCCCTTGATGATGTATTCTCGCAGACGCTGGGTCGCCCAGATGCGGAACTGCGTGCCGCGGTGGGACTTCACACGGTAACCGACAGAAATGATGACGTCCAAGTTGTAGTATTCCACGTCACGGGTGACCTCGCGTCCGCCCTCCGTTTGAACTGTTGCATGTTTTGCAACAGTTGCCTCTGGACTCAATTCCCCCTCGTCAAACACGTTCTTGATGTGCCTGGAGATGACCGATTTGTCCCGCTGGAACAACGTCACCATCTCTCCAATTGAGAGCCAAGCGGTGTCGGCGCCAAAGCGCACCTCCACCCGTGTTCCTCCATCGTCTGTTTGATAGAGGAGAACCGCGTCGTTACTCGGAGCAGGCCTCTTCATCGGCGTTCCCGCCGATGATGTGCCCAACAAGGTTGCATGTTTTCAGGTTTTGAAAGCATGGGCCTTCTCATTCAGTCCATCAGCGCAAGTGCCACAGCTTCACCCATCGTCCGAACAGGCTCGACGTGAACTCTGCCAATGACATCCGGGATCACCCGCAACTCCCCGGCGTTTTCCGCGGGCAGGAGAACCAGCGTCCGTCCGGCTCGTTCCGCCGCCGTCACCTTCTCCGCGATGCCGCCCACAGGGCCCACCGCTCCCATCAGAGACAGTTCACCTGTGACCGCCAGGCCTGGACGCACGGGGCGGTTCGTTGCTGCGGAAAGCATGGCCAGCGCGAATGCCAATCCGGCGCTTGGACCATCCTTGGGTGTGGCAATGTCCACCAGGTGCACCGTCACCTTGTGGCGGCGCAGCCGTTCCGCTGGGAGTCCAAACTTGTCACCCAGATAGAGCAGGGCATTGTAGGCGGCCTTCACAGATTCCTGGAGCGCATCTCCGCGCAGTCCAACAACTTCCAACCCAGACCCTGGCACCAGGGCGCACTCCACAAACCCGCGTCCACCACCGCCAGTTGATGGGTGCGTGTACAGGATCGTGATCTTTCCCACCTGCGGACTCTGATTGGCGGCCACGTCGTGTTCCGTGCGTTCATTCCGGCCAGCCAGGTCTGCGGCAACCATGGGAAGCATGCCCGCAAAGGTGATGGCCTTCGGCCGGTACTCTCCGGGCGCCATTCGCTCCAGCTGGTTGTGCACTCGTTGGCGCAGCTCCACAGCCACGCTGGCAGCAAGTACCAAGCCTTCCTCGGAAATCTGGCCGTCGGGGAACATCATCTTGAGAAAACCAGACCCAATGCGTTCAACCGCCACCTTGTCGCGCTGGGTCGCTGCTTCCAAGTTGATGCCGTTCCGCATGGCGTCATCAAAGTTGACCTCCCGACGCAAAGTACACAGCACCTCACCAAAGTAATCGCTGAGCAAACCCGCACCGTCGGAAAGGACCTTCTCGCTGATCTTGGGGAATTCCCAACCGGGGATGAAGCCGTGGATGCGGTCCCCGATGGCGGTGTCGCACAGTTCCTTGGGAAGGACTTCGAAGAGGTGCACGTACTCCTTTCTCGGCATCAGGCCGTCTGCCTCCAAATCAATGTTGCCGGTGAAGAGGAAGCTGCAGTCCGACGTCAGGGACTTTCCCGCCCGGGCAATCTGGCCCGACTCCATGTAATCCTTCATCATGGCGACGAGATTTGAATCGGAGAACGTTGTGGATGCGATCTCGTCAAAAACAATCGCCTTGCGCTTGCCGATGATGCCAACTTCACGACGGGAAAGGTCATACATAAGCGCGGCAGGTGTCGCGCGGGCCCCCGCAAGAAGGTAGGTGCGTGAAGACAGATTCCGCAAAAGGTAGCTCTTGCCAGTTCCCCGTGGCCCGAGTTCAAGCATGTTCACGTTGGATTGAACCAGCGGGACGAGACGGGACAGCACCAGCAGCTTGTGTCTTGGCGTTGGGAACGCTTCCGGGCGGTACCCTGCCGAGCTGACGAGCAGGTCCAGCCACTCATCCATCGTGAACTGGCTGCGGTTCTTCCGGAACACGTCCATGTCCGGCTGGGTGAGCTGAAACGCCGTGAAATCCTCCAGCACGGTCCGGGCGCCTGCTGGCAGGGCCTCATAGCGGAGCGTGCAACTGCCCCACAGTCCACCGAACATTGTCTCGCGGTATTTGTCCGCAAGGGCAGCATCGACGTCGATGTGGTAGCCGTCCAACTGGGCAATCCGCGCTTCATAGGAATTGGTGGACGGGCGCGGCTGAATTTCCAACAACGCAATGAGCGTCACAGTTCCGTCGCGCATCAGTCTGTGGACGACGTCGTTCTTTCGATCAGCGTCGACGGAAAACCGCTGGATGCGGTCTCGGACTTCTGCGATTGACCGTTCTTTTCCGCCCTCGCGGGCTTTGGCAATGAGGAACTCTGTGACGAAGCGTGGCATCCGCTCAAAGCCCGCCTGCAAAGCCTCCCGCTTGTCCACCGCATATGGACCGAACACCTGCTGCACCTTTTCTGAGAGTCTTGGGTCCATCGGTATTCCTTGCGTTGGTCAATCAGGAGAACAGTTTGTTGAGAGCGCCCAGGTCCCGGATGTTTGCCGCCACTGGCTCTTTGGCTGCGGGCGTCGATGCAGCCGGTTCAACTGGCGCCGGCACCAGCGAAACGCGGACCGGCACGTGGCTGCTAATCGGAATGGGTTCCGCACCTGGTGGTGGCTTCGAAGAGGGTTGCGCGCCCAAGTATTGCCTGCGCACTTCCGCCTCGACGAAGCCGGTGAAGTTCTCTTTCCCCCGGTTGAGGTACTGGTATTGCTGCAACAACGCTGTTCGGTCCATGGTGGTGAGGAACGGGAACACGAGTGCCGCGGAGCCAAGCGGGTCATGCGTTCCAGAGGCGTGCTGGGTGGCTGTATGTTGGAGCGCCATCTGTTGTCCGGTGGTGAGCTGGATGCCGTACGCTGCCGCAGCCACAAATGCCGGCTCCCAACCTCGCTGGGAGATGCGTTCTGGCGAGGGAACTGCGGTCAGGAAGAGCAAGCGCCGGCCGGCAAGGTCGTATCCGTCTATCTGGGCAGAGGACGCTGGCGCCGATGACCCACTCTCCCCGCCCCGTTTGACCCTCGTCACAACCACGGGTTGAGGTGTGCGCGGTTCTTCGGATTCCGATGGGATCACTGAAAGGCGCACCTTGGCGTCAATTCCCGGAGACTCAGAATCTTGGGTTGCAACGCTGCCATCAGCGAATTGCATCGTGATGCCGGCTTCAGCCAGGCGCTGAACAAGGGACTGGAACCGCGCCGTCTTCAGCCGTTCCAACACATCATCGTCAACGGCTTCAATGACGCCTGCGACACTGCGAAGCCTCGACCAACCCCGCTCGGGAACCTTCAGCAACTGGCTCAGGCTCTCCGCATCGTCCTCTTTATCGTCAACTTCGTCGTCACCCGAGTCATCCTCATCCTCATCCTCATCCTCATCCTCGTCCTCGTCCTCATCATCATCATCATCATCATCGTTATCGTTATCATCGTCATCGTCGTCCAAATCATCATCAACCTGAACGTAGACGTCGGGAACCGACTTGCTCTCTCCGAGCGTCCACACCATTGCCGCCTGCAGTTCCGCCACGTTCAGGCGCCGGAGGCCCCGCGGCTCGTACGTTTTGTCATCCACCTCGATCTCGTCATCGAGAAGTTCGACCAGTTCGCCTTTTGTGAGGGCTGCTGCAAACGCCTCAGCATCACCCCTGAAGGACTTTGAGAGCGCGGTGCGTCGGTCATCCAGGCTGTTCCCGGTTTGAAGCCCACGCTGCTGACACATACGCAGCAACGGGTCGCGCCCGAGGTCATTCAGGTAGGTCCGAATCTGGATCTTCATCGCCGTGTCTCCTTACGCGCTGCTTCTGATTCCGTACGGGAATAACCTCTTTGCGAGCTCCCGGTGTTCTAAGTGCCGACTGCCATCACAGAGAATCTCCCAAGCCGACCGCCTGCCTGCGCCAAGAGTGAACGAAATCGCGTCCCATCATGCCCCGGGCCACCCACCGTCGCGCGTTGGTCATTTCGACCTCACGGCGGCGGGCTTATCCTTGCCTCTCGTCTTTGGAAGAAAAACCGAAGGCACACCCGCAAAGGATATGGCTGTCCGTTCCCTCGCGCGGGTAAGGGAGACATATAGGAGGCTACGCTCCTGCTGGTTCGCCGCTTCCACATCAGCGGCGTCTTCAAGCCCTCCAAGTGCTGCCGGGAGCGGAAGTTGCCCTTGCTCACAACCCATGACGACGACAACCTTGAATTCGAGGCCTTTTGCGCGATGCATGGTGCCAACATGCGCGGATGCCTCCGCGAGCACGTCCTCATCCTTGAGGTTCGCGCACGGAATGCCCGCCTCCTTGAGCGCCTGCTGCGCGCGCTCAACGATGGCTTCAGTCCTGCCAAAGATTCCGATATCCCGAGGCTTGTATCCGTCCTCGTTAACGACGGTGCCCAGCCAATGCGCAACGCCATCAATTTCCTCGTCGGACGATGCGAAGCCCAGCAATTCGGGCTCCAATCCTGAGAGGAGGCTGACTGCGTCCCTTGCGTCTTTCTCACCGTCACCATCCTCCAGCGGCATGGTGAGAAGGCCGTCCGCAAATCGCCGGATCTGCCCGGTTGTCCGGTAGTTCACCTTCAGACGGGTCGACCGCCCTCGGACATTGATGCCTGCTGCGGCCCACGACGTCCGCAACTTGTAGATACGTTGTCCCGGGTCACCACACAGGAACAGGTCGTCCTTGCCATCAGGCGCCAAAGCCCGCAGCAACGCCAGGTCCGCGTATCCGAAGTCTTGGACTTCATCGGCTACAACGTGGTCAAACTTCGACGAAGATTGCCTCTTGAGATAGCTCATGACCTCCTGGCACACTCCGTCCCAGGTCAATAATCCAGCGGCGCCGAGCGATGCGAGCAACTTCTCAATGACCGCCCAGATAGCCTTCTTCTGCTTTGCGCCCAGCGGCGTGCCACGGCCAGCTCGCGACGCCGCTTTATACTTGTCCCAAGTGTCAACATGAAGCGGGTCCACAATGGCTGACCACTCAGCCTTGATAAATGGGGCGGAGAGGTTTGCATCGCCGGCACTCCGCAGCGCCTGCTCAATGTGGCGCACAAGCGACTTGTCGTCGACGATCTTGAGGTTGCGGCGGTTGATTTCAACCCAAATGTCCCTGGCAAGCTTGTGTAGGTTGACGATGACCAGGCGCTTGCGCTCTTCGCTTTCCTTTGGCACCAAGAGGTCCATCTGCTGCTCAAGTCGGCTCGCAAGCGTCGTGGAAAACGTTGTGAGCAACACGCGCGCCTTGGGAGATGAACGTAGGAGACGGGCCGCCCGTTGCAGTGCCACCACCGTCTTGCCCGTCCCTGCAGTGCCAGAAACCTTTGCCGGCCCGGAGTAGGTTTTCTCGACGGCGGCACGCTGGCTTGGATGCAGAAACACCGCCCATTTGTCCCAGCCCGCAGAGAGCGCAAGACGCAGTTCGTCAGCGCTGTCCACGACTTTGAACCGGCGCTGAGCATCTGGATGCATGAATGGGTCAGAGACGGCGACTGCCCCCGGGATGGGCACGGCGCGTCCATCTGCGAGTTCGAGGAGCCGTTCCGCCGCCTCCTCCGGCAACAACGTGATGAGGTCATCGAGGTGGGCTTTGGTGACTGCTTTGACCGCAGCCATCAGACCCGCAGGGACCCCTAGAGCAGAAAGGTAATCCTCCGGGTGCTTGCTGAAGACCGGCAGGTCTTCCTCGACGTCACGAACCACCCGCCGCACTACGGTTTCCACGCGCTCGTCAATGACCACGAATTGCGCCGCGCCGGTCTGGGGGTGGGTTTCGAGCTTGCGGCTCTCTGCCCATTTGTACGCGGGGTCATGGTGCGCGACGTAACAAAGCACGGCGGTGTCCGCGGCCTTGTGCACAATCATGCGCAAATCTTGATTGACCCTGACCGACCAGAAATTCCGGTCCTTTGTCCGCTCCAGCCGGTGGAACTGCAAGCCGGGGTGCGCCGGGTTCACTTGAAAGTCGAACACCGATTGCTTCGCCGCGCCCTGCTCTGCGACCTGGAGTTTACCAATGCTCGCCGTGAGCGTGTCTGCAATGACGACCTTCATGGCTTCACTCCCGTGGACTGCGGACTCAGCCGGGCGGTTAGCTGCGCGGCAAGCTGAGTGGTGTCCGTGTTCAAGGCAATCGGGAGCACATGGTCCGCCGGCAGCCCGCTAGCGTGTTGTTGGTCCACCAGCGCGATCCATTGCCCGTCGGGGTTCCAGACGGCGACCGCGCGCAAATCGCCAACCCGGCCAGCCGTTGGAATTTCCCAGTCAGCGTCGTCAGGCGGCGCAACCCCAAGTTGGCGGAGCGCCTTCAGCAGCAGCAACCAGCGCTGGTCCACCAAATCCAGAATCGTGTCCCAGGCTTCAGCGCCATCAACGACAGCGGCAGCTGTTGAAGCGCTTGCGTCGGTGAACCATGCGGTATCCTTCGTGACGCTGTCGGCCTTGGGCTTTCCCACCAAGATTCTTCCAATACGCTTGAAATGGTCGGTCATGGCCGCTTTGTCTGTCAGCTCTGACGCCGAGATTCCTATGACCTCGTATCCTTGGCTGCGCAGCTGGTCCCGGATCTGCTTGTCCTTGCTCTGCTGGCTGGCGTTCCCGTGCAACCCTGCAGAGAGGCCATCCAGGTAAACGCAGAGGCCATCAAAGGGGGAGCCGTCGGGCAGGTCTCCAAAGTAGAAATCGACCGCGGTCTGGACCAACGGCAGGCCAAGTTTGATGGGGTGCTGGGCGAGCGGTTTTGGGAAGCCTGCTTTCTCCAGCATGTCCGCAAGCAGCTGCTCCGCGTTGTTGACGGGTTTGGGGCCGAAATCCCCGGCGGGCATCTTGGCCGGAATATCGTGGGCCGCTTCGAGGCCGGTTCCCCAGGCGGTCAGACACTGTGAAGCCGTCTTTCTGTTCAAGTGCGTGTGCGCATAGGCGTTTCGGTAGTGCTGGAGGCAGTCAACGCAGACCACCTCGCATTTTGCCGGACAGCCATCCGTGATCGCGAGGGCGGCCTGGACGACTTCCTCCCAGCGTTGCACCAGCTGGTCCAACAGTCCGGAGCCGCCGGCCATCGGATCGTAGAGCAGAACGTCAACCTTTGTGTGTCCGGGTTTCCCCACGACGAGAACCTGGAGATCGTCCCGCTCCATGTCCAGCACCTCCGCGGCTCCCATGCGCAGGGCTTCGGCAACACTGTGTGCTTCCGTGCGGTCCGTGCACTCCAGGATCGTGAGCGCGTCCGCAATGTCGTCCGCATAGAAACCAACCAGGCCCGTAGGTTGGGCGCAGCGCTCCATGTGCGTGTCGCTGAACTTCTGAAGCTCCACTTGTGACGCAAAGGGAGAGCGGCTTTGCCCGCAAACGAGGCAGAGTGGATACCCAAATTGTCCGACGTTCTTCACCAGGCGGGCAGCACCCACGTTCACCAAGCGGAGGTGAACGGCACGGCGCAGTGCCACATCGCGCGCCCCCCACCGGTACGCCCGGCCGCCGCCATGGCGCCCCTGCTCATGGCCAAACACCGAGACGCCCAACTGAAAGCGATAGTCCTCATCATCCGCAATGTGAGATTGATGCGGCAGGTCAACGTCACACATTGGAATTGCTGGCAGGTACGTTCCGCCCGTTGGGGCGGCGTTGTTGGTGACAACACCGTGCTGCACAACGGACTCGGTTGGCACATCCACTTGGAAAAGAATGGGCTCCGCCGGCCGGTTGGAATCACCGACCTGCAGGTGAAAATACCTGGGATAGAACCGGTGCCCATTGGCGTACAGGTAGTTGCCGGGGGAGTACTCCCTTAGCGCGATGGACAGGTTTCTACGCAGTTCAAAGTCGCGCAGGTGGTTCACATTGCGCGGCGCTTGATGGAAGGCCGCGACGCTGCCGGTATCCAGGCCGTATCCGGGAAGGAACCCCTCGGCGGCGAGCACGGCCCACGTCATAGTGTCGTCGTATCCCTCTGCGTCCCGCCGCTTGCGATTCTGTTGGCCCTTCAACTTTTTCAAAAGGTCTTCGCAGCGACGGCGCAACGCCTCTTCCGCCGCGTCAAGGACCGCCTTCTTCTTGCGGGCCTCTTCCAGCCTACTCAATTGTTCCAAGGCCCACCGGGCGCGCCGTTCCAGCCGCCCAACCACATCAAGCAACCGCGTGGGCATATCAGCGACGTAACTCGTGAGCTTTTCGACGGCCACAACACCTCTATCCTGCTCGGGCCATCCGGCGGCAAAAACGGAATGCACTCGCTGCTGCACGTCAACTTGGTACTTTTGGAGCACGGCTGCCAACGGGGTGACGTCAAACGCGCCATGGCGGAGTTCGCTGGTAGCATTGAAAATGTAGCCTTTGACTTGCTCCGGAAACACCGCATGCACAGCGCGCGCAATTTCTTGACGTGCCTCTTCGGGGAGCGCGCTGGTTGGGCGTGCGAGTTGGAACAGGGCAGACAGCACCGTCGCATGGACGTGCTTCCTGACCATGAGTTCGTTCTTCAGGTTGAACCGCGGCGGGTCAATCCGACCATTCAGCAGCTTGAGGGGGTCCGCAAAGTAGGCGCGGTCGTGGGACTTCGCGCCGGCGTACGTCAGGTTCACCGCCATTCGATGACGACGTCCGGCGCGCCCGGCGCGCTGCCAGTAGTTCGCCGCAACTGGCGGCACGTTCCTCATCAAGACGGCGTCGAGCGAGCCGATATCGACACCAAGTTCCAGCGTTGGGGTCGCGACCAGGGTGTTTATTGCATCCCCATCCCCTTTGAACTGACGCTCAATTCTCTCTCGCTCGTCATTAGGGACCTGTGCTGAGTGTTCCCGTGGCCTCAAGAGTGCGAACTCCTCGTCGAGGACGCGCAGATCATAGTTGTCCGGGTCTTCTTCCACCTTCGCGACGGTCCCCTCACATCGCCACTGAACGCACGTCGCGTTCGGGCCAACCCGAACTTGGGTCCGCCTGCAGGTCTGGCATTGCCAGAGCCCGTTGTGGGGGTGGAGGACAATCTTGTCCGCGTCCACCTGGCACGCCCCCGAGGTTCCGGGGATGGCACTGCCCCATTGATTGCGAAGCGTCACAGGCACAAGGAGCTTCAACTCGTCGCTCAACAGCGCCCACATTTCACGGAGGAAGGCGTCGACCTTGTTGTCAGGGATTCCCCAGTGCTTGGCGAGTTGGATTGCGCGCGTTTGTCCTCGGGTAGCGAGCCACTGCTGAATCCGCGAGATGTCGCTCGGGTCCCGCTCCAGCTTGATTGCCTTGGGACCTCCCGGTGACTGCGGGATGTAGCCCCGCTGAACTTCACGGTCACCGTCGCCCCACCAGCGCGTGTAGATGTGGTGAGCGCTGTCAAACAGCGCACCTGAGCGCCTTGCGATGTCCAACAGCAACGCGGCAGCGTCGGCGACTTCCTGCGGGCTGCAACCTGCTGGGTGCGCCCATTTCTGGAAGAACGCATGATTGGCATCGAGGCCGTGATACCGCGGCACCACACGGCCCCACGGCTCAAGTCCAATGCGCTGCCGCAAACCGTTCACGACTTCACGAAGGACTTGGATCCGAACAAAGTACTTGCGTTCCTTGGCGTGTTCCGCGCTCACCGCGTCTTTTCGCTCGACGCGCCACACCTCTGGCACGAGGGCCTGAGAAAGGTCGTCGTCATCGTCCAGGCGCTTGTCCAGCCAGGAGACAAGGTCGCTCACGCTGACAGGCCCGACCTTGATGCGCTCAAACATCAGGCCGCGTAGCCGGTACCGTCGAGCGTGGTCTTGCATCCAGCCTGCTTGAAAGGCCGCGTCCTGGCGGTTGTCCGCAAAAATGAGCAGCCGCTGACGTTCAGCCTGGTGAAGCATGTTCTGCGCAAGAACGTGGACGTCAGAAACGGTGACCGCGCGGACCGCCCTTGCTGGCTCGCGGTAAGTGCTTCCCAGCCGCCGTCCAGTCGCGCCGCAGGCCAAGCACTTTGTGAGATGGCCCGGATTGTCTTGAGTCTGGCGGGCGATGAGCAATGCCACCAACCGCCCAGATCGGCCGCATCCCTTACAGGTTGTCTCGTTGGCTTGGTGCAGCGCGCCGCAAGCCCGGCAAAAATATGCCCGCGCCGTTCCCGGGGGAGCGTCACCGGCTCGCACGGCCAAGTCGTCGTCATCAGCATCGCTGCCAATGAGGCGGTCGAGCAAAACAACGCGCGCGCCCCCAGTTGCTTCTGCCAGGCTGGGCCAGAACGTGAAGCCGTCCTCTGAGCGGCCGCCAGTTGGGGGCCCACGCTCCTGCCAGTGGAAGTCCTCCACGGCGTGCACCAAATAGTGCTGGCCGCAGGTGATGCAGGTGGTGAGGTCCAACTCTTTCAGGGTTTCGGTTGTGTGAATTTGTGCTTCTGCGCGCGACAGCCAAAGGCGTGGGACTTGGTCCTCTGGAAACGTCACCACCGCGCCCTGCATCCCGCGAACAAAAGCGTGGATGACGGGCCGAAGCAGGGGACGGCCCTCACTCCGCGCAACCGCTCCCAGCGCCAGCCACACCAGCACTTCTTCCTCAGGAACCGCGCGACCCAGCTTTTTAGCAAGCTCGGCGACAAGTACGGGAAGCGCCGTGGGCTCCTTCAGAACCTGAGCGATTTGATAGACGACTTCGTTTGCTGAAAGCCTGTCGTTGAGAGCCTTCTTCCAGTCCTTCGGCAGTGTCTTTCCGAGGTCCAGCTTCTGGCCGGCAAGCGAGGTGAACACCAGTTGGAGATGCTTGACTGCCTCCGGCGGGCAATCCTCCTCCTCCACACCCTTGACGGCTTCGAGGACGTTCTGGAGCTGGACGGCGGCCTCGCCCGGGAGTGGGCCAGAGATCGTGCGTTTGGCCGTCCAAGCATCCTCTTCATAGAGCTCTCCCACCAACTCCACTTGCTTCCCGTCGACGCCAAAAAAGCGCTCGGCGAATTCACGGCCGGCTTCAGGACCCCTCTCCGGGTCCGCAATCGTCGCGGACGTCGCCACGCACGCAACCTCTTTGGCTGCCTTGTCACAAAATGCGCGCAGGCGCCGAATCAAAGCGGCGGTCTCTGCCCCCTGCGCGCCGGAATAGGTGTGAGCCTCGTCGAAGACAAGGAACTTGAGATTGGCTGAGTCAAAGAGGTCCACGTCGCGCTGCCGCGTGAGGAGCAATTCCAGCTGCTTGACGTTGGTCAGCAATATGCGCGGCCGATTGCCCGCGGATCGCATCTCAGCACGGGAGGGCCGTTCCTCATGAGGAAACACTACGTATGAGTCCTTCTCCTTCTTGGCCTTTGCAGCGGCAGCTTGGTAGTCCGCACTGGACGCGCCTTTGGGCAGGCGCTTCCCAATTACGTCACTGGCGTCCTCTGGCGTCTTTCCAACATACATTCCAAAGGGGACGCCGGTACCTGCCAACAAACCGCGCAGACGCCCCAGCTGGTCCTCGGCTAGGGCGTTCATTGGATACACCAAAACCGCGACGATGCCGTCGGGCGCACCTTGATCACGCAACTTTAGGCAATGGCTAATCACCGGGTAGAGGAAACACTCCGTCTTGCCTGAGCCGGTGCCTGTCGCGACGATGGTTGTGCGCCCTGCGCTCAGCGCGCGCCAGGCTCTTTCCTGGTGACCGTAGGCGTGCTCGTGGGGTGCCAGCTGCGCCATGTGCGGGTGCAGCACTCCCTCTTTGACGAGGTCTGCAATTGCTGCGCCCTTCTTGAATGCCTTTGACAAGCTGATGAACGGCCCTTTCATCAGCGGCGTGTTTCGCGTGTGCTCCAGATTGAGCAGAAGGCGCATCTGAGCATGAAGCCGCTCGTCCGCGAACGGATACGTAGTGAGCTGATACCGGAGGAAGTCGCCAACGACGGCTTCCGTGTACGTGATGGGATTGAGCATGATTTAGCGTCCTCTCCGGGGCCTCGAAGGCAATTCGTCGTTGCCAAAAAGGGCGTGCTGCTGGTGGTCCATTGCCGAGCCGCGGCGCACAGAGTCCCCACCTCCCTTTACGGATAACGCTTGGTTGGCCGTTGGAGGTTGTGGCTTGACGCCGCCGTTCGCCTGGCTTGCCTGCTCAATCGTTCTGACGTCACTGGCAACTTGCCCCCATGCGTCGGGCGCTGTTCCCGCATGTTGCCATGGCAGCTCACGCGGCCCCAGCGCGGATGCAACGGGCTGGTGAACTTGGCATAGGTTATCATGACCAATGCCAAAGTCAGACAATCGAAGTTCCTCAGGAATAGTCCAACCATCCCGACATTTCTCTAAGAAGTTCGGCAATCCATCGGTGCTCAATTCAATGAACGCAACGAGCGCCAGGACGGTAAGGCGAAGCTCAGGTGGGCGTTCCTTGTCGACGCGCCAAAGTCCTCGCTGGTCAAGTGTCCGCGTGAAAGCGCGGTCCATAGAACGCACGAGCGGGTGGTCACAGTCGCGAACAACGTAACGCAGGTCTTCGGGCCGCAGGCCAAAAAGGTGGGCAACAACCGCCTCTACCGCAACCCTGACGGCGAGTCTTGAGTTTGCAGTTAGCTTCGCGGCACAAGGGTCGTCATTCCATAGCGCGCTAAGCACTCGCGCGGCCCCAGCCAGCCAAGAGAAGACAGACTGGGAGAGCGAGTCCTTCGGGATTGTCGGGTACTCCACGAGTTTCGACGCGTCTATTGCCCCGACTCCCATTCCCCCACTGAACCGAATCCGGGTAATCCAGTCAAATACGAGCGAATTCATGACGGCGCAAAGGACCAGGCGGTCCTCTTCGTTGTCGCACTCGATGACCCCTACTGTATGCCCGCATGGGAGCGGTGGACACAACGCGCATGCGAACGTCCTCTCATTCACGGCCTTCGTGACGTAACGAAACAACAAACGCGGGCTTTGAACAACTTTTCGCTTGTCTGCGAAGTGGCGATGCGAAATGTAGTGTTGGGAGCGAACAACCTTTGGAAAATCGTCGTGTTTGGACCAACCATGTGCCACGTCAAACGAAAGACACGAGGCGTCAAAGTGCCAGAGCATTCTGCCTTGATACAGCGGCAAGAAAATCTCAGGTTCCTTCGTGGAGCTTCCCACGACCCACGCCCCTAACCTAAGCGCCTTAGCTCCCTGCGCCCTGAGGCGCTCTTCTGCGACGAAAAGGCGGGAGTGGGTCGTCATGTTGAAATCGCCTTGGCGGATCCGAACATCCCATCCTGACCTAGGGGACCCGAGCGGCTCGCTCTTCTCCAAAATCCGACCCATCAGAGCCACGTCCGCCTTCGAGTTCAACTCAACAAAGGAAAACAACTGTGGACTGAGTCTCTGAAGAAGCTTATTGTCGTAATCGAACGACTCAACGCACGCATCCTCCCAAGAATTAAGCGCGCTGAGCATGAACCGGACCTGCGTCGTCTCGGTACAATTTCCAACACTCCCTAAAATGCACGCATACTTGACGCTTGATGCAACCGAGAACGCTTGATCGCGGTTTTCAAACCCAAAAAGACACTCAAGGGTACCTTTTTGGGTAAGATGCCGTCGGAGGTCCGTCGCCCCTGTATCTGAATAGACGCCTGACGGAAGGACGAGGCCGTATCTACCCTCCCGCCGCAAAACGCGCAGTGCCAACTCAAGGAAAAGTCTATAGGTGTATGACTTGCCTCGGCCCTGAAGGCTGAAGGGGTGCTCGCTCGGCGCATAGCCCGTTCGTGTTGTTCGGATTTCCCGCCAGATTTCGTGAAGCGCATCCGACTCGCGACCGCGAACAAGGGGCAAGGTCCCAACGTTGCCTTCCGCGTCCACGACGTGGTCGCCGAAGGGTGCAGAACAAAATCGCGTCCAGTTGGTAAGAGCCTTAAAGTGCGCTTGGTACCTGACCCACTCCGCCTCAATTCCCGGGTCCCTGCGAAACATCTCAACCTGAGCGCGCGCGGCCGCCTGGTTCCCGTAAACTCGATATAGGGGATCGATGTTCGAAAAGAATTCCTTCGACATGGGCTGAATCGTGTCCCAAGGTGGATTTCCAATGACGGCGTCAAAACCTCCATTTGGGCCCGAAAACACGTCGGGAAATTCAAGTTCCCAGTGAAAGAAGTGTTCTCGCTGGGCAACCTCTCGGACTATCGACGACGTTTCTGGCGTGAGAGCGTGGAGGGTGTCCGGAGTGGGTGCCATTGCCACTTGATCGCCGGGCCAGAACCAGCAGGCACACCAAGCGTCAAGACTGTGGCGAAGGGCCGTCAACCCGACGTTGTCCTGTACCTTCGTTGTCCAGATTCTCGCGCGCTCCACCGCATCGTGCATGGGGACGGCATTCATTTCATTCAGCACCGAAATGGCGTCATCGTGAAGGTGCGATGCTGCCTTCCTGTCACGCCCGAAGGCGAATCCAGGTTGCTTACGCGCGCGCAGTTGCGCCGCCAGCTGCGGCCTCACCACCGTGTCACGAACAGACTTGACTGCCTTAGACCACTTGCCCTTTTGATGGTGAACCGCCTTCTCATGTTTGGCGTCACCACCCTCCCGCTCCCATGCAGCGAGGGGATAGTCCTGCAGTTGATCAAACCAACAACCGACGAGCGCGTTGCCAACCTTGAGCTTGTGGTCGAGAAATTCAAACGGCAAGGACCTGTCCATCGTCTCAACCCACAGAGCCAGACGGGCGAGCTCAACGGCGACAGGGTCAATGTCGATTCCATAGAGACATCGTTCGACGATGTGCCGTTTGAGTCTGGCCTGCAGCGCCCATTCGAAGTCCTCATGCTCCGGGCGAAATGGAAGAAGCTCCTCCGTCGCGCTGGTTGTTGTGGCTCCGTCCGCTAGGCGCACGACACTACCGTCGCCTCTCGCTGAGATGCACCCATGGCAGTGAAGGCTCTCGTAGAGGGCCGCAGTGAGAGTGCGAAGGGCAGACACCAGGAATGAGCCCGAGCCCATGGCGGGGTCGACGACTCTTAGCGCGAGTATCTCCTTGGGAGCCTTGGGCACCCAGTGAATTGTGTCGTGCTGCACAGCGGCAGCCTCGGTCGCGTCGGGTCGCGTAGAGACGTACGCGAGAGGCTGCAGTGCGCGTCGCGCGATTGGGCCCGCAAGCTGGGGCCGCGTGTAGAATGTTCCGGCTCCCTTGCGGGTTCCGCCCCACCGAACCAGATACCAGTCGCCGGGCATTACCAGTCTTCGAATGAGTGCCTTTGCTGCTGCGTCAATGTCATGCTGGTCTAGGCGTCTGTCTTTAGGCTTTTTGCGGCCAAGCAACCCCGCGGCTTGGCGTGCCCACTCCAAGACCCTGCGTTGGGCTTCAACTCGCGGCTCGTCATCCGTGCCGACAAGCAGCGTGATTCCGGGCGGTCGCTCTTCGTCCTCGACATCCGCATCCCCGAAACTTGCGTCCTGCAGTGGGGGATCGTCCTCATCCAACGGTTCGTCCATTGCGCCTTCGGCCTCTTCCGCGGCCGGGTTCTCTTCGTCCGTCTCTTCGTCCTCTGCGCCTTCGCGGCTTTTCTTCGCCTTCAACTGTGCCATCAGAGCCCGAATCTGGCCGTCGTTCATGGCCTCGAGCTGCGACAAGGGCAACGACGGCTCCTCACCCAACGCGAGGAAAACAATTGAGTCCGTTGCCGGTGCTCGACGAAGCTCGAAGTCCAGGAGACCTTCATAAAGAATCCCGATATACTCTGACGAAAGATCTGAAAAATCCACAGGCGCATCGACCCAGGTTGATCCCCGCCCTTGCCGAACCCGGGTACGGGTGCGCGTAAGCAGCGTGATGACTTGGTACACAACATCATCCGACAACGTGTTGCTTGCTTCCTCCAAACTCGCCAGAGCCCTGGAAACGCCGTCCGCGCTCTCGCGTCGCCCGTGCTGAAATAAACCACCGCCATACTGCGGGATGATCAATTCTTCATGGCCGGAACCCTCAAACATCAGCCTAAAAAGTGACAACAGACGAGGCCAGGCAGAGTAGCGTTCGCGCAATCGCTGAGCGCGACCACCCGCGGCGCGCTCCAACTCCTCCTGCAAACCCTGAAGGCCGTAACTGCCGTGGTAGTAAGGATTACTCCGCGGAAGCAGCTCACGGGCCTCCGCAAACAAAATAACCACCAGGCGCATTACCAAGCGCGTGGCGGCAACGTAGATGTCGTTCGGCGCAACAGGTCGAGCCTCGTTCGAAACGAGCGGCTCAAGTGATGACGAGGATGCCTGTATGATCAACTCAACGCTTTGGCGTACTCGCTCGCCGAGCATGGCGGAAAGCTCGCCCTGCCCCCGGCGGGAAGCGAGAATGGCGTCAACAAGGGGCGGTTGCTCCTTACCCGGGGGCGTTGTTAGGGCGCTGACACCAAGTAGACGTCGTAAGGCTGCTACCTGGGCGCCAAGGCGTCCCTCCTCGAACCACAACGCTGTGTCCCATTCACAAAATGCGTCGTAATCCGCGCCAGCATGAATCAACCGAAGCTGGTTGCCGTTCGTCAGGACAGCGACCTTAAGGTTCGCAAGCCGCAGCCACTCTATGACGCGGGACAGGTGTCGACGGCCACGACCAACGCCGAGTCTCTGGCTATCCCGGTCAACGAAGACCGGGAGCACCTCCCCCCGGCCACCCAACCAAACCCGTTGTGGCTTGACTGTCTCTCCCGTAACGGCGTCATGCGAAAAACGCCTCGCATCAACAGCGGAAGCCTTCTGCCACTGTGATGAGGGAAACTCGAGAAGGTCTTGGAACACGGCGTCCAAGAAGGGAGCCAGGCCACTTTCGTCGCGGGAATCCCGGGCCCGGCCGATGTCACGCCTCAAACGGTCGCACCAATACTCGGAGAGTGTTGAAGGCTCCTCTCCAAAGAACTCAAGAATCGCCGCCGGCGTCAGCAACAACCCGCCGTGATTGAGCGACGCCCACCACGCCAGTGCCACGTCGTCGGTCATTGAAAACCCCCGGGCAGACGCACTTCGACGGTGAGGGGAAACACCTGCACGCCACCGGGGCCTACGGTGTACCTGAGCGGGAGAAGCTCCTTGACCACGCGCTCCTGTTCCCGCCGCAACAACCTGATGAGATCGTCAGCCCTGTGAAGCCGGCGTTGCAACTCCTCATCCAAGTTGACGAGCTGCCGTTCCAACTCTCTCTGGTCTTCGCGGAAAAGTTGGAGCTGTTGAACGCGCTTTTTCAGCTTCTCGCGCTCCTTCTCAATCTGCTGGATGGATTGTTTCTTCATTGACTCTTGAACTTCGGCAATTCGTGCCGCCATGCTTTCTGTGGCGCCGGTAAGTGCGCCATCCTTGGCCGCAGCCAATGCGCTCTGGACAGTTGTGCGAAGTTCCTTCTCACGGGTCTGCAGGAATGTCTTTGTGTCGACTCCAATATCGGACCAGAGGGCACGTGCTGCCGCCGTGACCTTTGCCGACCCAGCATGCGCCGCGTGTAGAGTTGCTGGGGTTTCATATGGAAGCGGCGCCTGGAGTTCGCCGTCGACCACTGGGATGGCCAAGGTGCGCACCCAATGATGAAACGGCTCACGAAGTGAATTGATGGCGAGTTCCTCAACCGTCACCAACACCAGAGCGTCGGCGCCCTTGGGCACGCCTCCAACACGCGCACACCAACGGGTGGCTCCCAAGTCCTGGCTGCCTGGGAAACGAAGCCGAGCAAATTTTGCTAATGCTTGCCTGAACATCGGATGGCCCAGATGCAGTAGCGTGGTCTCCTTGGTCGGCCGGAAGACCGGTCTCCCTCCAGATACGACCATGAAGTGCGCCGCATCAAAGACCAAGTTAGGAATGCCGCCGCCCGCCTCCGCGGGCAACCTCAGTGTGTCGTCTACCAGCGCCAACCAGCGAGGAGGGACTGGCTGCTTGAGACGGAAGCGGCCTTTGGTGTCTGGGCCGTCGAGGCGCGGCACGCCAATCTCCAGACCGAGCGCCGTGTCCAACGTGGAGCGCAACGAGGCAGGCGTAAGGTCAATATCCGCGCAAAGCTGGCGAATTCGCGCCTCATCCAGTGTTCGATCCACCCGTCGTGCTGGTGTCGGGACCGCAGCTTCTGTGCGCTCAGACTCGACGGCAAGGTCGAGGTCTCCGAGAACCTTGTCCGCTGGTTCGTCGTCGATGAAACGACGTTGAAAGGCGGAGTCAAAAACCTCCCCGACAGCACCGAGGTCCTCTCGAATCTGCTCCACTTTCCGCACCACGCCGCCTAGGAACTTGAGGTCTGCGTCGTCCTCGCTGGTGAAGTGGAAGACGGTTACGTCGCGCGCCTGGCCATGTCGGTCAATGCGGCCGTTGCGCTGCTCCAGTCGGGATGGGTTCCAAGGCACCTCGTAGTGGAGAAGAAGCCGCGCAGTTTCCTGCAGGTTGAGTCCTTCGGAGGCAGCGTCTGTCGCGAGCAGCAATCGCACCGGGGAGTCAGCGTCGTTAAATGCAATTCGGACCGCCTTGCGGTCTTTGGGCTGCATGCCACCGTAGAGCGTGTGAATAGCAACGCCGTCTTTGTCGGCAAACTCCTTTCGGAGGCGGTCGTACAGATAATCCAAGGTGGTCTTGTATTCTGTGAAGACGATCAGACGCTCGTCCGCCGCCCATTCCCGGCCGCCAACCCTCAACCGCTCCTTGATGAGCTCAATCAGCTGCGCCAAGCGCACATCCTCGCTCGGGTCCGAGAAGGTGTCTCCCTCGGGCCGCAACCCCAGCTGGTCCAGGGCCTGTGTCACCGCGTCGATTTCCTTGCGCAGGTCCCCCGCGAGCGGGCGCAGCCAGGCCCCCGCCGTTCGAGACGCATGCCTGCCGCGCCCCTCTTTCTCGAGGTCATCATCAATGTCCTCGATGGTGGCGTTGCGCGCGGCAAACAGGTCAACTTGGGACACGTCCACTTCTTCAGCCATACCGTCGAGAAAGCGATACCAAGAATCCGCGAAGGTGCGGGGGCAGGAGAGCAGCCGCTTGTTCAAGACCTCGACGGCAAATGAGCCGGCCAGCTGCTCCGCCTTCCTAGACTTTGCGATGACGGACTTGACTGCGCTGCGGAAGGTGCCAAACACCTCTGCCAGGGACTTTTCCTTGCGTCTGAAATGCAACGGGATGCCATGGAGGTGCCGTTCGGGGAAACGGCGCGGACGTTTTGCAGCATCATCGTCCTCGTTGATTTCCCGCTTCAACCGGCGCACGACCACCTGCCGCACGCGCTCCTTTTCCGCGTCCTTCAAGTCCGCCGTCTGTGTGAAACGTACGGGGTCCAGCAGTTCCAACAGCCCAGAAAAACTGCGCGTGTGACCGTTGTGAGGCGTCGCGGTCAGGAAAAGCCGGTGCTCAAAGTACGGCGTGATGGCGCGCAGCATCTTGACGAGGTCACTGTCCTCGCCGAATGGCGCGGGCATGAGGTTGTGTGCCTCGTCGACAATCAACAGGTCCCACGGGAGCTGAGCTGCTCGCTCATGCTGCCGACACGTAGCCAGAAACTGCTCCAACACGTCATGCTGCCGGAGGTAATGATAGGACGTGACGACGCGCGGGAAGGTGCGCCACGGGTTGGCGTCCAGGCCTAGCTGCTTGCGCAACTTGTGCGTCTCTTGACGGTCCACCAAGTCAAAGGACAGGGAGAATTTTTCCTGCATCTCCTGCTGCCACTGATCACGCAGAGACGCGGGTGTGAGGACCATGACGCGCCTGATGCGTCGCCGTAGGAGCAGCTCCGTGAGGATGAGCCCCGCCTCAATGGTCTTTCCAAGACCCACGTCATCCGCCAGCAGCAGTGAAATGCGCGGCATCTCCAGGGCGCGGAGCAGTGGCTCCAGCTGGAAGTCTTCCACCTGAACGGCGCCGTGGAACGGCGACGCGATGGGGAGATCCGCACGTTTGTTGCTACCGTCCGGCGCCAGGAACGGTGACAGCGCAGACCACCTGCTCGCGCGGACCAGGGCATCAAAGTCTTCCGGCTTCATGGGGTCGGTGGCGGACACGTCCGGCAGAGCGCCTGGCTCAACCAACCCGACCCCGACCTCGCGCTCCCAGATCACGGTGTCGCTGGGGTGGCCATCCACGTCCGTGTACTCAACATCCACGGCGTGGAGCACCGGAATGCCGTACGGCCTCACGCGGGTGATCAGCGCCCTGCGGTTTCGCAGGGTGGCCATCATGCCTTCGCGGGGTTGGCCCGGGTTTGCCGTCACACTGGTCACTGCAAGCCTCCTCAGCCGGAAAAATATCAATGTTTACATGTATTTGAGGCCCTGAGATTTCAACACCAGCCAGATCAACCTGAACGTAAGTTCAGAACATACAGCAAGACCGCCGGGTGCGTCATCTCCAATGGGCCCGTGGCGCCACGTCGTAGCGGCGCATTGACAAGGCCCGCGTACCGGGCGCCAACGGCTCGCGTTCCCAGTTGCTTCAGTGGCGACCTGAACATCTGTATGGTAAGCGGCGCGCCACTACCGCACCCTCGGGGGCACTCCCCTCGTGGCCAGGTAACGGCTAGATGACGCGGCTGTGTTCTCGCATGGTCGTGGGACGCTGTGGAACGGGAGAGGAGCGGATGTCTGACCAAAGCACCACCGAATGGACTGATGCCACGTGGGATCCGGTCCGTCGCTGGGCGGAGCCAATGGACTTCCATGTGCTCGAGCGCGGGGAGCTGCGGTTCACCATGACGTCTGCATTTAGCGTTGGGGACTGGCTGGTGGATTGGCAGAAGACCGGCGACGCGGGCCTGGTCGGTCTTGCCGGCGAGGAACGCAGGCCGAAGCCAAACTCCAACACAAAGTCCTTTGAAGGAAGCATGGTTGACGCCTCGCATGAGTACATTGCGGCCGATGCCTGCCGGCTCCACCAACATTTTTCGGGCGGCGGCTCGGTTGGCGGCCATTCGTGACGACGCGCGACGGCCAAGCACGCCAGCAGCCGCATCATTCCATCCTCGCTCTTCGCGTGACCGGTGGATTTGTCGGGGGGGCTAACCTCGAGTTTGTCGACGGCCTGAACTGCCTCATCGGCGGCCGCGGTGCTGGAAAAACGACGGCGCTCGAGTTTCTCCGTTTCGGCCTGGGCCTCATGCCGGACCCCAAAGCGAGCCCGCAACGGCACCGCTCCGTCGACGGCCTTGTGAAAGCAAATCTCGGAGGCGGCCGTATCAGCGTCGACGTTCGGACAAAGAAAGGCATGCGGTACACTGCCGGCCGCGGTGCAAACGAGACTGTGCAAGTTCTGAACGAGGCGGGTTCACCAGTCCCCATCACCCTCGACCGTGACCTCATTTTCAGCGCGGACGTATTCAGTCAGAACGAGATTGAAGAGATTGCATACAGTCCAGCGGCCCAACTCACGCTGCTTGACCGCTTCAGCGAGGAGGACTCACTCAAGATTGCAACCGAGTTGGATCAAATAGAACGGCAGCTCGGCCAGTCCACCGTGGACATGCGACGGGTCGATCAAGAAATTGATGACCTGCGCGCAAGAGCATCCGAGCTTCCGGTGATCGAAGAGAGGCTCAAGAGTCTCGCGCCCGTTGCGGGCCCGGACGCCGAAAAGATCAACCACGCGCACTTGGGCAAGGCGGCGCGGGTCCGTGAAGAAAAACTCCCAGACCTTCTTTCTCTCGCAATGCAAAAGGCGACGCGCGAAGTCACCACCACCGCCTCAGCGCTTCGCGGCACGGTTCAGGCACAGTTTGACGCGTCGATACGTGACGGCGCCAACCGCGCCGTCTTTCAGCCGATGGAAGCTGACGTCCTTGCGTTTGTGCAGACCGTCGGGTCGGCCGTAACCACCGTCACGGATGCCATGCGCACAGCGGAAGCGCGGGTCACAGCACATCGTGCGTCCCTTGCAGCGCAGCATGTGGTCCAGGAAGCAGAGTACAGGGCAATCATCTCCCAGTCCGAGGAGCTGGGGGGCCGCGAAGCGGAGCGCGCAGCACTCCAGGCGTCTTTGTCCCAGGCCAACGCGGCGGTGAAGGAGCAGCAGGCCAAAGAACTGCATCGCCAGAGTCTTGGCACGGCGCGAGGCGATCTGCTGAGGCGCGCGTCAGAGCTGCGAGATATCCGGTTTGCCCTCCGCAAACGTGTCGCTGAGAACCTCACCCGACAGTTCCCAAGCATCCGCGTCACCGTGACACAGTCTGCTGAGTTGCAGCGCTACCGCGACCTGGTTGCCGACGCACTCAAAGGCGCTGGCGTGAAACAGGGTCCCGTGGCCGAGCGCCTTTCACAAGTGTTCCTGCCGACGGAACTCTGTGAGGCCGTCATCAAGCATGACTACAAGGGGCTCGCCCAGAAGACCGGTTTTGACGACGAGCGTTCTCGAAAGGTTGTTGACGCGCTGGGCCTTAGTGGTGCCGCGTACACTATCGAGGCCGTTGAAATAGACGACCGCCCCTGCATAGAGCTTCTCGACGGTGAGACATACAAGGAAGCGCCCAACCTATCCACTGGCCAACGCTGCACGACCATCTTGCCAATTCTCCTGGTGCAGAGCGAGAGGCCGCTCCTCATTGACCAGCCGGAAGACAACCTCGACAACGCTTTTGTGTTCGACACAATCGTGACTGCGCTCAACGCGGTCAAGGGCGCGCGCCAAATCATCTTCGTCACGCACAATCCCAACATACCGGTGCTCGGCGAGGCAGAGCGCGTTTTCGTTTTTGGATCTGATGGCAAGCACGCGTCGGTTCGGCAATTCGGCAACGTTGACGAGTGCAAGGTAGAAATAGAACGAATTCTTGAAGGTGGCCGCGCGGCCTTCATGAAGCGAAAGGAACGATATGGGTACTGAACCGTCAGACCCTATTGCGCGCATGCACGCGGCGCTCGACGATCCGGACTGGGCAAGAGTACTTGACGGCATTCGCGTCGCAGAAACCTGGTTGAGGGCAGCAGAACCCGGTGATCCCCAATCCGGAACTGTTGTGTCGAAACTCTCCGGGCTGGCAGGTCACACCAAATGGGAGATTCGGCGCGCGGTAGCAAACACGGCCGCTCAGGTGCCTCAGCGGGAATTTGAAACTGCGCTCGCAAGATTGGCGACCGATGACAACGGCCGCGTGCGCCAAGCGGCAGAGCTGGCATCAATGCGGCGCCGCGACTGGCAGAATGCGAGCGCACTTGGTCGACAGCACGAAGACCGAATCAACGCAGCTCTCGACGACATCGAAGCGCGGTTTGGCCAACGTGGAAGGGAGGCGGTGAAGCGCGCCGCCGGGCAGATGGCCAACACGTTCGCGCGTGAACTTTACCACGAGGTCATCAAACTCGTGGCGCCGCTGGCCAGTTCAGTTGACCGCCTTGGCGTCCAACTGACGAAGGAATCCGTGTCGCGCGAAGAACTTGCTGACGAGGCTGGCCGGATTGGGCGGCGGGTGGTTCAGCTCCGGGCAATTCTTGACGGGATGCGCGCCTATACCGCGCAACCGAAACTGGAGTTTGCCCGCGTGCGGCTCAAGGATGTTTTCGACGAAGCCGCTTTGTTGGTCCGAGAAAGCAACGCCGGCAGAAAGACGCCCGCGATTGAGCTGCACGTTGAGGCCGACGCAACGGCGGAGGTCATCCGTGACCGGCTGGTCCAAGCGCTGAACAACCTGCTCACAAATGCGATGGAGGCCTATGATGGCATGGACACCTTGGAGCCCATCATTACAACAGTGACAGGTGAAGCGGGACGCATCGTCATCACGATCGAAGACCGCGGGTGCGGCATGAGCACCGAGGTGCTGAGCGACGCGCCGGTCTTGTTCTCCACCAGCAAGCCCAATGGCACCGGGTTCGGTTTGCCGCTGGCAATCAAGATAGTCGAGTCCGAGCACGGGGGCCGCCTGACAATCGAAAGCATGAAGGGCCGCGGTACCAAGATACGCATCGTCATTCCCACGGTGCGAAGCGGAGAGCGCACATGACCGCCAAGCACCTGGCCCTCATTGTGGAAGACGATCCTGCGATGGCGGAAGAACTCGCCGAGATACTCCGTGCGCTGGATTGTGAATCCCTGACCGTGGACAACAAGGCGGACGCCCTTGAGGCTGTCCGGACCAATACGTTCTGCTTCATCCTGCTTGATCTGCAAATCAAGAGCGACCGCGGCGCCATCAAGGGGCACACCGCAAACGGCGAGGTCGTTCTCCAGGAGGTGCGAAAGCGGTATCCGGACCACAACGGAGCCGTTTTTCAGTTGCCAATCCTGATTGTCAGCGGCTTCGCCCGGGAGCGCGATGCCGCGCTCACAGTGATGCGCAGTGGCGCCACGGACGTGTTCGAGAAGATGTCTTTGACCGCACTTCCCGAAGGCATTCGAAGTCATCTTGCGCGGAGTGGACGGACCACCCACGAGGCATGCAAAGCGCTGCGGCCTTCACGCCTCCCTGTGGATGGCGCCCCGCTTGAAGTGGCGGTGCCAGCCACGCCGGTGCAACGACGATTCATCGTCACTCTGGGGGGACGGGCCGCGCACCTCACACCCGTGTCACTCCGCGTCTTGCTCCACCTCGTCGTTGCCAAGCGCGAAGGTAGAATGGTGCACAAGGTGGAACTCGGCGCCACTGCTGACGAGGGATTCAAGGGGATTTCAAACCTCAAGAGCGCACTGAAGATGGCACTTGGGGAAGGCATCGACGTCATTGGTAATGACTACCACGGCAACTATTTCTTGAAGGAGAACACGACCATTGGCGAATGCCATGTGGGCAACCTCCTTGCCATTGGAGACACCGCTATTGCCGCGCTTGCGTCCAAGCTCAAGCATTCAGGGGATGCAGTTGTGGAGGAGAAAGTCTGAAGGAAACTTTCGGAAGTTTCCGACACAGTTGCGCCGATCGATCCGCCGCTCAGTCTCGATAAGACGCCCATGCCCGCCAAGTTGGCGCTGGACATGGGAGGTCTGGGATCTTGAACTCAACAGGACGGCGGAAGAAGGGAGCAGGCAGACCCCGCCCTGCCAACGCAAAGCCCAAGACCAAGGAGGTGGTGCCAAAGGGTGCCAGCTCCCCGGTGGAGCGCGTCCCGCACCGCAAGGTGCCAGACAAGACCCGGGTGGACCTGTGGGTTTCTGCGGGCGGCCGGTGCGAGTTTGATGGATGCAACCGGTACCTGCTGCGGGATTCCGTGACTGGGCGGTTCGGCGTCTTCGCCGAACTGGCGCACATTGTTGCGTTCAAGAAGGACGGTCCCCGTGGCCGTTCCGGTCAGCGCCCCAAGCACCCGCATGAGGTCAGCAACCTCATGCTGCTCTGCCAGGAGCACCACAAGGCCATTGATGACGACCCGCAGACCCACCACAGGATCATGTTGGAGAAGCACAAGACCCAGCACGAGGAACGCGTCCTCTATCTGACGGGGCTCGACAAGAATATCCGCACGACCATCCTGCAGGTCCGCGCCAACATTGGCGGCCAGCCGGTCCGCATCTCCCGCGGAGAGGTTCTCGACGCTATCGCGCCCAGGTACCCAACCAAGGACTCAGACTGGCGGTATTCGGATCTCGGACAGGTGGACGTCGAGGCCGCGGACGCATGGGGCGCTGGCGCCGCCGCCATCAAGTCAACCCTGGATAGCCTGCAGAACAGCGCAAACAACGGTGCTGGCGTGGACCATGTGTCCGTGTTCGCGCTGGCACCCATTCCCCTTCTGGTGTTCCTGGGAAGGCACCTCAGCAGCAAGGTGACGGTGGACCTGTACCAGCGTCACCGCGCCACCGTGGATGGTGGCGGTGAGAACTGGAAATGGAAGAGCAGCGGGCCGGACGCGGACTACGTGACCACCGTGGTGCAGACCGGGACTGACAAGACCAAGGTCGCCCTTGTGCTCTCCCTGAGTGGGAAAGTTGATACCTCGCAACTGCCTGGAATTGACGCGCGGTTTTACGTCTACGAGATGACGTTGGCCGGGCGGGCACCGGGCACGGACTTCCTGCGCCGCCGCAAGGACTTGGACGCGTTCTGTGTCGCCTACCGCGACTTTCTGGCGCGGCTCCACGCGGAACACGGCACCGATGAGGTTGCACTCTTTCCGGCGGTGCCCGCCCCAATTGCCGTCTGCTGCGGCAGAGAACGCCTTCCAAAAGTGCAACCAGCTTTGCTGGTGCATGACGCCAACCGGGCCAAAGGCGGTTTCGCCTTTGCCCTCAAAGTGGAGTGACCATGAGTAACAGCGACGATGACAGCAAGTACCTGGCCGAAGTCCTGAAGGCGCAATATTTCAAGGAGGGCGACAAGGAGCTGGAGGAGCTCCGCGCGCAGCGTGACAAGGTGGAGGGAATCCTGAAGGAGGCGTTCAAAGGCGAGAACCCCACCATTCGTTACGGTGGCTCCAAGCCCAAGGGCACCATGCTCAAGGAGGCATATGACCTGGACCTCCTTTGCTACCTGCCCAACGGCGGCGCGCCGTCTAAGACGCTGGAGGATATCTACAACACTGCAAAGAACGCGCTCGCCACGCAGTACCATGTGAGGGAAAAGACGTCTGCAATCCGAATCAGTGACAAGACGTCTCAATTGGATTTCCATGTGGACGTTGTCCCAGGCCGCTTCACCAGCGATGACAAAGAGGAGGTGTTCCTCCACCAGACCACGGGAAAGAAGGAGCGCCTCAAGACCAACCCCGACCTCCACATCCGCCATGTCAGGGACAGTGGTGTGGTGGATGCGGTCTCCTTGGTGAAACTGTGGCGTATCCGCAATGTTCTGGAGGTGCGCAACTTCGTGCTGGAGCTGGCCGTCATTGACGTGCTCAAGGACCACAAGAGCAAGTCCTTGGCGGACCAGGTCTCTGTCTTCTTGGGGCGCCTGGCCGCGGAGATTGACACCATCAAGGTGGAAGATCCGGCCAACCCCACGGGGAACGACCTCAGCACGCTGTTCAACACCGCCGTCAAAGCCGAACTCACCTCTGTCGCGCAGAAGACGCTGAAGGCCATCAAGGACCGCGGATGGCGCGCGGTCTTTGGAGAGCCGGGGGTTATGGACAAGGACACGAAGGATGCGGCGGTGGGCCGCGCTGTCGTCGCGGCGCCAGTGCAGGCAAAACCATGGGCGCGGCGGTGATGGGCGGATGGTTTCGTACCTACCCCGCAGCGTATCGCGAGCAAAAGGACGCGGTGCAGCAGGTCTTCCCCGATCTTAACTTCTTCGAAGACGGCGATGCCGTGATGATCAAGGGCGGTTTCGCGGTGCTCCACGAGGGGGCCGTCATTGATCGTTTTGCGCTCCGGGTGCAGGTTCCCGGGGACTTCCCGTCCGCAGTACCTACTGTGTGGG
>Ga0154020_10000569_pt1 | contig 44916 bp, 34 predicted proteins | sample Klosneuvirus_201_FD_109709 | JGI IMG/M metagenome (GOLD analysis project Ga0154020, IMG submission 109709) | Active sludge microbial communities from wastewater, Klosterneuburg, Austria - Klosneuvirus_20160825_MG | ecosystem: Engineered > WWTP > Aerobic digester > Activated sludge | place... | reverse complement strand
GTGACGTGCACCGGCATCGCGATGGGGCACGGCACGTTGACCTGCGCGCACGGTGTCCTGCCGGTCCCGGCGCCCGCGGCGCTCGAGGTGCTGCGGGAGGCCGGCGGCATCGCGATGGACGGCGGCATCGCACGCGAGCTGTGCACGCCCACCGGTGCGGCGATCCTCGCGGCCACGGTCACTGCGTGGACGGCAGCGCCGGCCGGCGTGCCCGTGGCGATCGGCTGGGGCGCGGGCGATATCGATCTACCCGATCGCGCGAACGTCGTCCGCGTCGCGGCGATCCAGGTCACCGCCGCGCCGAGCGATGCGGTCTGGCAGATCGATGCGAACCTCGACGACATGAGCCCCGAGCTCGCGGGTCCGGCCATGGATGCGATCTTCGTCGCGGGGGCCGTCGACGCGTGGTGGACCGCGATCACGATGAAGAAGGGCCGCCCGGCGTTCACGCTCTCGGCGCTCGCACCGACCGCCGCGCGCGATGCGGTGATCGCCGCGATCCTACGCGAGACGACGTCGATCGGCGTCCGGTTCTCGCCGCGCGAGCGCACCGTGCTGGCGCGCCGCAGCGTCGACGTGACCACGCGGTTCGGTACGATCGCGGTGAAGGTCGCGATGGGACCGACGGGGGAGACTCAGAACGTGGCTCCCGAGTACGAGGCGTGCGCAGCGGCGGCGAAAGCGCACGGCGTGCCGGTCAAGTTGGTCTACGCGGCGGCGCTGGCCGCGTTCGGTGACGGAACCTGACGTCTACTCGACATCCACGATGACGTCATCGTAGCGGAGCTGCCACGACGTGTTGACGCCGTTCACCGTCGACGGAGCTCCGACTCGGATCGAGATGGCCGCGCCGGCGGGGAGGTCCTGCTCGGCGACAACGTCGACGATGGTCGCATCATCGCGACGCAACTGGACGCCATCGGTGGTGGTGTCGATCACCATCTCGTAGTGATGAAACTCGACGTCCGTGTCCGGGGTCGAGTGATACATCAGCTCCATGCCACAGCCAGGCGAGGTCTCCTGGACGGCGATGCCGCGCGAATTGCTTTCCTTGACGAGGTACACCCCGAAACCCGGGCCGCAGGGGACCGGAGGCACGGCCCACACGACCTGCACGAGATCGATCTCGGGTGCCACCTCGCTCTCCTCGATCGCCAGGTCGAACGAGAACGACAGTCGGTTGCCGATCGACGTGAGCGCGAGCTCGAGTCCGAGCACGGAGCCACCGGCGTGCGGCGGAATGGTCACCAACAGCGACTGCGGGGCCGAGCGTGCACGGGATGCATCCAACGCGAGCGTGCCGATCTGGGCGATTTCTGTGTCCCAGTCCCCGATGACCGGGGGCGGACGATCGAAGTCGTCGCAGAACGTGTGGAGCGTCCCGCAGGGCCGTGCCGGTGCCGGGGCGTCCGTTGCCAACTCGTCGAACCCGACCCGGCCGCAACCGACCCCGAGCACGACCGTCGCGACCATCCGCAGCGGCTGCATCGGGTCGAGCTTATCGCGGGGAGCCACGCCGATGGTCGTCAACACGTTGCGCGAGCACGACTCCTTGCATGCGCGTGTGCGTGCTACCGTCGCTGGCTCGTGGAAGCCGGATCGATCGTCGTCCTCGGCGGTAGCGACGCCGAACGAGCCGCGCTGGTATCGCAGCTCGCGATCAGCGGTCTCGGGGCGATCTCCGCGACGCAGATCGATCTTTCGAGCGGCTTCCCCGCGCTGCTGGTGATCACGGGGGCCGATGCCGCGCACCTCGTCGCGGAGGCGCGCGATGTTCCCGCGCTCGCCGAGGTGCCGATCCTCGCGGTGGTCGCGTCGATTCCGCCGACCGCCGTGACCGAAGCGCTCGCCGCCGGGGCCACGGACGTCGAGCGTCACCCGATGGCGACGGCGGTGCTCGCCGCGCGATGCCGCAATCTGTGCAAGCTATCGAAGCGCGACTCGCCCGGCTCGCCGGCGCTCGCGAAGATCAACGAGGTGTTCACCGCGAACGGCGACGACGCCGAAGCGCTCGTGCAGATCATGACGATCACCGCCGGCGCGCTCGGCTTCGATCGCGGCGCGTTGGTCGCGCACATCGAGGGGAGCGATCACGCGTTCGTCATCGCCGCCACGGATGCCGAGCCGCTCCAGCGGTTCACGCTCGCGATCGCGGAGTATCCGGAGATCGTCGAGGCGATCCGCACCTTGCAGCCGGTGCTCATCGACGATGTGCTGTTCCATCCGCTCACGAGCGGCATCGCGGACATGCTGTCGTCGCGGCGCGTGCGCGGCATCGCCGTGTTCCCCGTGCAATGGCGCGGCCGCCCGCTCGGGGCGATCCTGTTGCGCAAGGGCCGGCCGGGCGTGCAGCATCTCGGCACCCGGGGCCTCGAGCTCGGCAAGCTGATCGCGAGCATCACCGCCGCGCACTTGCGCCACGGCGCGGTGCTCGAGAGCCTGCGCGATCAGACGCACCGTATTTCGCGCGCGCGCTACGAGGCCGAGCGCCGCTTGCGCGGCATCGATTCGCTGAAGGAGCACTTCGAGGCCGGCGCGGACGGTGTGGTCGTCCTCGACGACAGTGGACGCATCCTGTTCGTCAATCGCGCGGCGGAGCGCATCACCGGCTTCGCGCGCGACGGCCTGCTCGGTAGCGAGCTCGTGGATCTCGTGGCGTCGGATCAGCGCACGCACGTCACCGACGCGATCGCCAAGGTGCTCGCGGGCGTGAACGTCGAGACGTTCGACCTCGAGCTGTCCACCACGAGCGGCTCTCCCGTGTGGGTCAGCGCGTCGACCTCGACGGTGCTCGCCGGCACCGGCGCCGTCATCCTCGCGTTCCGCGATGTCACCGCCGAGCGCGCACTCGAGCTCGAGCTCCGATCGACCAAGGAGTTCCTCGAGCGGCTGATCGATTCCACCGTCGACGCGATCATCGCAGCCGACATGCGCGGCTCGCTCATCCTGTTCAACCAGGGCGCCGAGCGATTGTTCGGCTATCGCGCGCGGGACGTGATCGGAAAGCTGCCCGTGTGGGAGCTCTACGAAGAGGGCGGCGCGAATCAGATCATGCGCATGTTGCGCTCGACGTCGCACGGCGGTGTCGGTCGGATCGAGCAGACCCGGCGCGAGATCCGGATCGCCGGTGGCGAGATCGTTCCGGTCAGCATGACCGCATCCATCGTGTACGAGGGCGAGCGCGAGGTCGCCACCGTCGGTATCCTTACAGACCTCCGCGAGCGAATCCGTATGGAGCAGCGTCTGTTGGATGCACAGCAAAAACTCCAGCTCTCCGAGAAGCAGGCGCTCGTCGCCGAGCTCGCCGGCGCGGCCGCGCACGAGCTCAATCAGCCGTTGACCTCGATCATGGGATACGCACAGTTGATCACCCGGCAGAGCGACAAGGAAGCGAAGCACATGCGCGCGGTCGGCGTGATCATGTCCGAGGCCGAGCGCATGGCCGGCATCGTGAAGAAGATCGGCAAGATCACGAAGTACGAGACCACGGACTACGTCGGTAGCGCGAAGATGCTCGATCTCGATCGCGCGGCGCCCGAGGAAGACGACCCCTCGATTCCGATCCCCACCGACGAGGAGCGCGAGCAGACCGGCGAGTTCCAAGCGGTCCCGGCGGCGAGCTCCGACGACGCCGCGACCTTCGATCCCGATGCGTCGACGCGGCCCGCGCGCACTCGCGATCAAGAGCCAACGCGCTCCGATCTCGACGCGCTCGACGAGCTGCGCAAAGGCGGCGCGTCGTGAGCGCGGCACCCGGCATCGAGGCGCAGCTCGCAGCACTGCACGAGCTGACCACCGAGCTTCCGAGCGCCAGCACCGAGGCCACGCTCGTCGAGCGCGCGCTGGATATTCTCGCGAAGCTCTTGCCCGGCCGCGCGCTGTGCATCCGCGTCGTCGACGTTCGCACCCGCGATCCCGCACGCACGTACATTCGCTCCGGTGCGCTGCGCGAAGGCGTGGCAGGCGAGGGCATCACGATCGCCGACGGCGCTCTCGCACGCGCGAAGCTCAAAGGGGCTGTCGCCGCGAGCGCACGCTTGCACCTCCGCGATCGCTGGGACTCGCCGTTCACGGGCATGGCTACCGGCTTCGCACTTCCGCTCGCAGCGGGCGGCGAGCTGTATGGCGTCTTCGATGTCGGGTACCCGCCCGGCAGCGACGCGCGTGTCTCCGACGAGCCGATCGTCTGGCCACTCGCGGTCCACCTCGCGATCGGTCTGCGCGCGATTCGCCTCGCCGACGATGCGCTCGGCCTTCGCGACTACCAGGCGCGGCTGCTCGAGAGCGCGAACGCGTTGATCCTCGGCATCGATCGCGTGTGGCGCATCACGGTGTGCAATCGCGCGATGCTCGAGCTGACGGGTTACTCGCGCGACGAGGTGCTCGGTCGCGACGTGCGCGACTTCATCACGAGCGATCAGCGGCAGTACCTCACGAGCGCGTTCGCGGCGGCCCTCGTCGGCCAGCATCACGCGGCGGTCACGGTGTCGCTGCCCACGCGCGACAAGGGCGTCGTGCGCACGATGTGGAGCATCGCGCCCGTCGGCCGCGCGGGCTCGGGCTCGGGGCCGATCGAAGCCGTGGTCGCGATCGGCCAGGATCAATCCAAGGTCGATGCGCTGCAGCAGCAGGTCGTGCGTGCCGAGCGCCTCGCGACCCTGGGCGAGCTCGCCGCCGGTGTCGTGCACGAGCTCAACAATCCGCTGACCTCGATCACGGTCTACGCCGAGTACCTCGTACGAAAGCTCGAGTCACAAGGTGCGGAGGTCACCGACGTCGAGAAGCTCCGCCGTATCGGTGCGAGCGCGCAGCGCATCCTTCGCTTCTCGCGCGACCTCGTACAGTACGCACGGCCGAGCGGCACGGATCTCGAGCCGGTCGATGTCTCCTCGGTCGTGCGCAGCTCGGTCTCGATCTGCGAACACCTCGTCGAGCGCGGCGGCATCGAGCTCGGCGTGGAGGTCGATCCCGAGCTCCCCGTGATCCAGGCGGTCGCTGGTCAGCTCGAGCAGGTGCTGATCAACCTCATCACCAACGCGGTGCACGCGGTCGAGAACGGCGGCAAGGTCACCGTGCGCGCGCGCGTCCACGGGCCGTCTACGATCGAGCTCGAGGTCGCCGACTCGGGGCCGGGCGTCAGCGAGCCGGATCGCGAGCGCATCTTCGAGCCGTTCTTCACGACCAAGCCGGACGGCAAGGGCACCGGCCTAGGTTTGCCGATCGTTCGCAACATCATCGATCAGCACCACGGAGAGATCTCCGTAGGCTCCTCGGATCTCGGAGGTGCCGCTTTCCGCGTGGTCCTGCCGATCGTGTGATCTCGGACTGTCCGTTTACCGGACAGTATCGCGGAAGAAAGGTTGCGCCGGCGATCCAGTTGCGTACTGTGACGCTTAGATATGAAGCCAGAAGTCCTGCTCGAGCTGCTCGAGGCCGCCGCTGACCAGCTCGGCGTCGCGGTGTCCTACGAGCCCCTCCAGACCAGCGTGGTCAACGGAGGTCTGTGCAAGGTGAAGGGCGCCTATCGAGTGATCATCGACAAGCGTGCGACGAGCGAGGAGCGTGTCGTCACGCTCGCCACCGCGCTTGCCACGTTCGATACGTCGGAGCTCGAGCTGCCGCAGAAGGTCCGCGACATTCTCCGCACGCACGAAGGCACCGGTCCGCGTCGCACGGCTGTCGCCGCCGCGTAGCTAGATTCTCGCGCCGCGAACGCTATAGTGAGGGCGCCCATGCGCTCCCTCCTGCTCCTGATCGCCCTGGCGGCGTGCAGTAAGAGCGAGAGCGCCTCGAAGCAGCTCGATCCGAATCTGATCCAAGTGATCGATAACGCTCGCTTGCGCACGGACACCGTCGGGCTGCTCCACAAAATCGATCGCTCGACACCCGAGCATCGGGTCACCGAGGATCGCCGGTTCGCGAGCGAAGCGACGTTCGTCCTCGTCGACGCCACGAACCCGACCCCCGACGGCGCCTACGTGACGCTCGCGGGCGATCTCCTCGGCGACAGCGCGGCGAAGATCGGCTCGCTAAAGGCGCAGTCGCTGTGGATCCCCGCCGGCGAGACCCGCACGTTCGCGCTCGTCGATGCAGATCGAGCGCCCCGCCCGGCGACGACGTCCGCGAAGATCGTCGTGACCGGCGCGCTCGTCACGCACGACCCGCCGCGCATGCGGATCACCGAGCTGCACACCTTCGTCGACAAGTTCGTCGAGGACGGGAAGCCCGTCTCGCGCATCGTCGCGCAGGCGAATGTCGTCAACGATGCGAAGCGGATCGGCAAAGCGATCATCATCGCGTCGTTTCATGGAGAGGACGGCCGGCCGATCACGCGTCCGTTTCAGACGCTCGAGATCGACGCGAACGACACGCGACCGATCCAGTTCGTCGGCCCGGTGGGCTCGACGGTGGGCACGATCTTCGTCGGCGATATCGTCTACTGACGCGACGCTAGACGCGGTTCGCGAGGCCGCCGAAGTACGGATCGTTCGCGACCAGATCCGAGAGCATCTCGCGCAGCTCGGCGCGCTCGGTCGGTGACAGATCCGGCGTCGCGGTTGCTTCGACCAGCTGATCGATCGCTTCGCGTGGCGTCAGCCGACCGGCCGCGACCTCGGCCGCCAAGCGATCGATGTCGGCGGTGCTCGAGGCGCCATCGGCGCTCTCGGGCCCGCCCACGCCGTCGGGCCCATCGGGGCCATTCGCTCCATCAGGTCCGTCGAGTCCATCAGGCCCATCAGGTCCGTCGGGGCCCTCGGGGCCACCAGGTCCTTTCGGGCCACCGATACCGCCGGGTCCACCAATGCCGCTCATGACTGCCTCCTGACCATATCAAAGTTGCTCGCGCATGCTGATGGCATGGAGGTCCCTTCGATCAGGCCGGTCCTGCGGTTGCGGGGTTTCCGTGACAAAGTCGAGCCATGCATTTCGCTCGGATCGCCCTCGCGGGCGTCCTCGCTCTCGCGCCGGCATGCGGTGGCGGTCGGTCGGGGACCACACCGACCTCTCCCGACGTTGTCGCTCCGGCCTTCCCCGCGACCCGGTGGGTGCCTGCGAGCCCGAGCTACGTGTTCGCGGCTCCGACATTCGCCGATGCGCAGCACGGGATCCGCGATGCGATCGACGGCCTCGGCATGTTCGTCGGCGTGACCGTCGACGGCGCCGGATCGGAACTCGCACGCATGCTCGTGGTGAATCCGCTCGCGGAAGCCGCGGTCACCGCGATCGGGGTCGACGTGCAGGGCGGCATCGTCGCGTTCAGCGAAGACCTCGCACCGACGTTCGTGGTCCGGCTGAATGCACCCGAGCAGATGCAGGCATTCCTCGACAAACAGCGCGAGCGCGGAATGGTCTCGCGCTCGGTGATCGTCGACGGTGTCGAGCTCTACACCGCCGAGGTGATCCGCGGCGAGCTCGACATCAGCTGGGCCATCGCCGATAGCTGGATGTGGATCCACTTCACGCCCGCGTTCGCGCGCAACGAGGGCACCGCGTGGTTCTCGAACAGCCACAAATCGCCGAGCACGGACTGGGCACGCGATTGGTCGTGGGCGCAGGCTGCCGCCGCGACGACGAAGGGCCTCGTCGGCTTCATCGATCCGAAGGATGTCCTCGGTCGGTTCGCGGCCAAGGTCCCCGAGGCGCTCGCGTGCGTGCGTCTCCTCGATCCGATCCAGCGCGTGGGCGTGGCGATCGAGGTCGACTCCGGTGGCACCGCGAAGGGCAAGGTCACGCTGGACCTCGGCGCTGCCGCGTCGCAGGTCGCGGGCGCGACGTTGCCGGTTCCCGAGGGCTTCGCGAGTGCGAGCGTGAACGCGCCGGTCGCGGGCCAATGGAACCTCGATCTGTTGTCGCTGCGAGCGTGGGCACAGCCGTGTCTCGCGTCGCTACACGAGGACCTCGCGGTCCTCGATCGCTATGGCGTGCGCGCCGGTCGTGCCATCGTCCAGCGTCTCGACCTCGACGACAAGTCGGGTGCGGGCGTGGTCTCGCTCGACCTCGTGCACTCGCGCTACTTCACGAACCGGCTCGACGACATCCCGATGCGCTCGTCGATGGAGCGCGACAAGAAGTTCGGTCCGGTCGCGGGCCACACGATCGCGATCCCGTTCGTCGCTACCGTCGACTACGTGCTGAACGACAAGCAGGCGTTCGTCGCGATGGGCGATGGCCTCCTCGGGCGCGTGATCGGCAGCGGCAAGGGCGTGCCCGGCCCGATCGCGGCGATCGATCTGTTTCCACCGATGCTGACCCTCGATACCTGGAAGGGCCTCCTCGAGATGGCCGATCTTCCCGAGTCGCTGGCCGAGCGCCTGTTGCGCTGGCGCGAGGGCCACATCTCGATCGCGATCGACGGAACAAACCTCGTGTTGGCAGCAAGCGGCACGCGGCGGTGACAGCCCCCGAATCGTGGTAAACCCGCGCCGTGACTGAAGCTGCGCCGGTCATTCGGCTGCGTGACGTGACCAAGAGTTACGGCACCGGAACGGGCAAGACCCAGGTGCTTCGCGGCGTCAGCCTCGACGTCATCCCGGGCGAGCTGCTCGCGCTGGTCGGCCAATCGGGGTCGGGCAAGTCGACGCTGCTCAACATCATCGGTGGTCTCGACATGCCCGACGAGGGCGAGGTCGAGGTGCTCGGCATCGACACGCTCAAGGCGGGCGACACCAAGCGCGCGAAGCTTCGCAATCGCTCGATCGGCTTCGTGTTCCAAGCGTTCAACCTGCTCGATCACCTCACGTGCCTCGGCAACGTGACGATCCCGGCCGCGTTCGCTCATCACCACAAGAAGGAAGCCGACGAGCGCGGGCGCGAAGCGCTGCGACGCGTCGGCCTCGCGGACTTCGCGCATCGCCGGCCGGGAGAGCTGTCCGGTGGTCAGAAGCAACGTGTCGCGATCGCGCGCGCGCTGTTCGGTCAGCCAACGCTGCTCTTGTGCGACGAGCCGACCGGCAACCTCGACTCCGAGACCGGCAAGGGCGTGATCGAGTTCTTCCAAGAGCTCAACGCGAAGGACGGTGTCACGCTCGTGATCGTCACGCACGAGAAGCGCGTGTCGAGTGTGGCCAAGCGCGTGATCGCGATGAAGGACGGACAGATCGTGGAGACGAGCGACGAAGAGCTGCACGCCAAGGAGGTCGGTCCCGCATGATGCCCGTCGGCAGCCTCGGTCGCATGGTGATGTCGAACACCCTGCGCAGCCCGCGTCACTTCATCTTGTCGGCGTTCGGCATCGTCATCGGCATCGGTGCGTTCGTGTTGTTCCTCGCGCTCACGCAGCGCGCCGGCGACACGCTCGAGAAGGTGTTCCCGGTCGATGAAGTGCAGGTCGTAGCACCGACGGTGTCGATGCTCGGCAAGGATCAGAGCAAGCGCCTCGACAAGGGCACCGTGGATCGCATCCTCGCGCGGCCCGAAGTCGCGAGCGCCGTGCCGCGCATGAACATCGGCTTCCCGGCCGCGCTGCGCGGATCGTTCGAAGGCAAAGAGTTCAAGCTCGAGCTCGGTGGCTTCGCCGACGGTGTCGAGTCGAGCTTCGTACAGGACGACGAGCGCATTCGCGATCTGTTCCGCGATTGGGATGGCATCAAGGACGATCCGAACCGCATCGCGTGCGTGCCGCCGCCGCCGGATCCCGACGACGATGTCGCGGCGTCTCCGGGCATGCCGGGCAAGGCGCGCAAGAAGACCGGGTGGGGCGAGGACGCGCCCCCCGAGCCAGTAGCGAAGCATGCGCCGGGCACCCCACCGCCGATTCCCGCCGACTACGTGATGCCGCCGCCGGGGCAGCCCGCGTCGCCATATCCACCCGAGCCTCCGCCGCCGCCGGCCCCCGCACCCGCCGCTGGATCGGCATCGGGCTCCGCCGCTGGATCCGCGGTCGTGATCTCGCAGACCCCGCCGCCGAGGAAGAAGTACCTGAACCCGTGCCCCAACCCCGATCGCTACTACTGCGATGACGTCGAGAAGATGTGCAAGCACCGCATCCCCGCCGTGCTGTCGTCGACGGTGGTCGAGCTCTACAACACGCGGTTCGCGAAGTCGCACGACATGCCGATCGCGGATCAGAACCTCGTCAACTTCCTGATCCAATCGCGCGGCCTGTCCGCGATGCGGTTCTCGCTCGGTCTCAACAACACGGTGATCGGCGGCGGCGGCGGGGTCTCGCAGAAGCGAGCGCGCCGCGTCGAGGCCGTCATCGTCGGTGTCTCCAATCGCGCGTTGCGGCTCGGCGTGACGATTCCGATCCAGTACATGGAGAAGTGGAATCGCGAGTTCATGGGCGAGGAAGTCGCCACCGCGTTCTCGTCGATCATCGTGCGGCTCAAGGACCGCAACAAGCTCGCGCCGTTCAGTCAGTGGCTCAAAGACGTCGAGGATCTTCGCCTCGAGGATTCACTGGGCGAGCAGTTCGCGACGGTGATCTTCGTCATTCGACTGCTGTTCCTGATCATCTCGGTCGCGATCCTCGTCGTCGCGGTGATCAACATCGGCCACAACTTCTTCATCCAGGTCAGCGAGCGGCGCCGCGAGATCGGCATCATGCGTGCGGTCGGCGCTACCGAAACGGACGTACAGCTGATCGTCCTCGGCGAGGCGGCGGTGATCGGGATCGTGGGTGGCCTGATCGGGATCGGTCTCGCGTTCGCCATCGGCAGCACCTGGAACTGGTACGCCGCCGCCAACATCCCCCGGTTCCCCTTCAAGCCGACCTCCTGGTTCGACTTCAAGCTGTGGATCTGGGGGAGCGCGCTCGGGTTTTCGACGCTGTTCTGCATCCTCGGCGGGTACTTGCCCGCCCGCCGCGCGGCGAAGATGCAGCCGGCCCAAGCCCTCGCGCAGCAGTAACGATCGTTGGCTCGACTACGCCGGGTCGACGCGCTCACTACTCGCGCCTACATGATGCGGCTTGACCGCAATTCAAACCGCGTGGCTGCCAGTGGTTTTCCTTTGAGTTCGCGAGATCTTCGCGGTAGGACCACCGGCCACGGGGGTAGTACACTGCTTGTGGCCCAAGGAAGCTAATTCGGATAGGGTCCCATCACATAACGCCGGCCACGTTCCGGTCGTTACGCAACGAGAACCACGCGTGAAGAAGCCGGCGCCTTTCGGCAAGTATTACCTGCTCGAGCGGATCAATGTCGGCGGCATGGCCGAAGTGTTCCGTGCGAAAGCCTTTGGCGTCGAGGGCTTCGAACGCCTCGTCGCGGTGAAGCGCATCCTTCCGAACATCGCGGAGGACAAAGAGTTCATCCGCATGTTCATCGAGGAAGCGAAGCTCGCGGTTCAACTGAACCACGCGAACATCGCGCAGATCTTCGACCTCGGTGTCGTCGACGGCAGCTACTACATCGCGCTCGAGCACGTTCACGGTCGCGACCTGCGCGGCGTCTTCGATCGCTGCCGCTCGGCAGGCGAAGCAATGCCCGTCGCGCAAGCATGCTTCGTCGTGATGAAGGTCTGCGAGGGCCTCGACTACGCGCACAACAAGCGCGACCAAGCCGGCCGCGAGCTCTCGCTCGTGCACCGCGATGTCTCGCCGCAGAACGTGCTCGTCTCGTTCGAAGGCGAAGTGAAGCTGATCGATTTCGGAATCGCGAAGGCGGCCGGAAAAGGCAGCAAGACCCAGGCGGGAATCCTCAAGGGCAAGTTCGGCTACATGAGCCCGGAGCAAGTCCGCGGCCTGCCGATCGATCGCCGCAGCGACGTGTTCTCGTGCGGCATCGTGCTCTACGAGCTGCTCACCGGCGAGCGCCTGTTCGTCGGCGAGAGCGACTTCTCCACGCTCGAGAAGGTTCGCAACGTCGAGATCCTTCCGCCCTCGACGTACAACCGCAAGATCCCCGACGAGCTCGAGCGCATCGTGCTCAAGGCGCTCGCGAAGGACACCGAGGATCGCTATCAGAACGCGATCGATCTCCACGACGAGCTGCAAGCATTCGTCTACACCGCGGGCGAGTTCTACTCGCGCAAGGACCTCGCGGGGTGGATGAAGAAGACGTTCGGCAAGGAGATCGAGGACGAGACGGCGAAGCTCGAGAGCTATCGCCAGCTCAAGCCGCCTCCGATGGACGCCCCAGCTGCCGCACCGTCGGTGGCACGTACGAACACGGGACCGCGGTCGACCAACGCGATGGCCGCCGCTGTTCCGCCGCCCGCGCCGCACGGCTCCGCCGCGAAGCGCTCGACGGGGCAGATGCCGGCCGTCGGCACCAAGCCTCCTCCGCCGCCGGATCGTCGCTCCGGCGACATGCCGCGCATCGGCGCGAAGGCCGATCGCGAGGACTCGGGGCTGTCGTGGGATGACGACGAGCTCGAGACCCAGATCTACGACAACCCCGAGGACGATCCGAAGAACCAGATCGGAAACCAGGGCGCTCGCCTCGGTGCCTCGCTCAACAAGCAGAGCTCGAAGCAGCTACCGCTGGTCGCCGCGCCGACGCCCGATCCGGGCAACCCGGCGATGACGATGCGCGGTGTCCCGGCTGCGCCGGCGCTGGCCGCTGGTGCCTCCGCGTCGGCGGCCCCGAACGGTTCGAACGGCTCGCCCGATCTGTCCTCGCTCGTGTCCACCGCGCGTGGGTGGGAAGGCGGACCGCCGCCCAGCATGTCGCCATCGCCCAGCGCGACGATGAACGGCATGGGCCTCGGCTCGAACGGCACACCGAACTTCGCGACCGGCTCGCACAAGACGCCGGTGCCGATGCCGCCCACTGGCGCGCAGCAACCGCTGTTCGAGAGCCCGACGCGCGACTCGGCTCCGATCGCGCGTGCATCGCAGAGCGACGTGTTCGATCCGATGGCGACGTTCGGCTCGAACGTCGCGCGTCGCGGTGACAAGAAGAAGACCGTGATGCTGCTCGCCATCGGCGGCGCGGTCGTCGTGGCCGTCGTGGTGGTCATCATCATCGCGATGTCGGGCAAGAAGGATCCGACGACGACGACGGCGAAAGCCGATCCGACCCCGACCACCGAAACGCCGACGACGGGTGTCAGCCCGACGCCGACGCCCACCACGCAGGTCGGTGATCAGAACACCGGCTTCGATCTGTACGTCACGCCGCGCGAGATCTCGAACTGGAAGCTCGACGGCGAGCCGCGCACCGATCGTCTGCCCTCGCGTATTCGCGGCATCGCCCCGGGCGCGCACACCGTGCAGATCGATCCGCCGCCTGGGTTCATGAGCGAGAACCAGCAGGTGATCGTCGAGCAAGGCAAAGCGCCGAAGGTCACGATCTCGCTCTCGCCGATCCAGGGCATCAAGGGACTGTTCGAGTCGAACCCTCCGGGCGCGAAGGTCTCGCTGATCGTCGACGGAAAGCGCCAGGACCTCGGCCCGTCTCCGCAGACCGCGCCGCTCGATCCGCGCATGACATATCAAGTGCTGTTCGAGAAGCAGGGCTACGTGTCGGTCAACAAGCCGATCGTGTTCAGCGGCCAGCTCGAGGAGAAGGTCAACGTTCCGCTCGAGAAGGCGGGCGGCACGACCGTCGCGATCGCGCCCGAGGTCAAGCAGCCCGAGGTCAAGGACGTCAAGAAGCAGCCCGAGGTCAAGACGGGCCCGATCACGAAGATCGAGACGAAGAAGCAGCCAGATGTGAAAGACGTCAAAGACGTCAAAGACGTGAAGGTGGAGACGAAGGATCCGGACGACCCGAAGGTCGGCAACGACACGCCCAAGGTCGTCGCGGCGAAGGGGCAGGGCACGCTGATGCTCGGCTCGAAGCCCTCGTGTGACATCTACATCGACGGGACCAACACCGGCCTGCACACGCCACAACGCGAGATCAAGCTGCCCGCGGGCAAGCACCGCATCACGCTGATGAACAACGAGTTCGGTATCCGCGAGACCTTCTCCGTCGAGATCAAAGCTGATCAACCGACGAAGGAGATCAAGGACTACTCGGACCGTCTTCCGAAGTAGCTACTGCTGCGGTTGCAGCGCGCGCCCGATCTCGAAGGCCGTCGCTGCGAGCTCGCGATTGCCGGCGGCGGCGAGGTCCGACGAGAGTCGGCCCCACGTTCCGGCGTACTTGCGATGGACCCACGTCGCGAAGTCGTCGGCCTTGCCGGGCAGCGGGTACGCGAGGTCGAACGTCTCGAACAGCGAGCGGTTCGTGGCGAACTGTTCCTCGAGGGCGGGAACGGGCGCGCCGACTGGGAGCAAGCGCACGAGGATGCCGAACGGATAGCTCGGATACTTCGCGCGCAGGTCTTTCTCCCACCAGTTCACGAACACGGGGCGACCCTCGGTGTGGAAGCGCTCGACCAGCGCGACCGCAGATGCGGGCTCGACGCCGACCTTCGCGGCGTACCAGGGGACGACGAGGTCTGGATATCGAAAGTACAAGACGTCCGTGCGCTCGTCCTCGGTGAGCTGGAGGTAGCGCGTAGCGACGTCGAGATCGTCGGCGACGTTCGACATGACGACCGCGCGCGGTGGCAGCGAGCGGAGCGTGTTGCGGGCCGCGTTCTCCATCGCCGGCGTGTGGAAGCGCGACACGTCGAGGACGGCAACAAACGTCGCCGCCGCGAACGCGACGTACGCCGCGAACATCGCGAGCGAGGCACGTGGTGGTGTCTGCGAGCGCTTGCCGAGCTCGTCTGCGATCCATTGCAGACCCGAGGCGATCGGGATCGCGAGCAGCAGCGCTGGTAACAGGTGAAAACGGTGAACGAGCTGGAGACCGATATCGACCGGCTGGACATCGAATCGCATGACGAGCAGCGGCCCAGCGAGCGCCGTGGAGAGCGCGAGTGCGATCCAGGGAACGCGGCCCGGACGCACGCAGCGGACGAGCAGCGTGGCCAGGCCCAAGACCGGTAGGACCCACAGCCACGTGCGTGTGATGGTGGAGGCGAGGACCTGGAGCTGCGCGCCGATCGGAACGGGCTGCCCGGTACCCACCAGATCGAGAGAGCCATACGATCGGCGCAGGATCAGATCGAGGAGCGCGTCGAAGGATGTCGGGTTCGGCCAGGACAGCGTGTTCTGGGGCGCGATCGCGACGTAGACGTACGGCACCATCCCCACGAGCCAGCCGAGGCAGGCGAGGGCGATCGCGCTCCACCATCGCTTCTGCTCGCGCATCGCGAGCCACACACCGACGAGGCCGACCGGAGCGACGAGCGTGCACGTCAGGTTGTTCGTCATCCCGAGCCCGGCGACGACGCCGAGTGCGAGCGCGCGTCGATCGCCGCGCAGTGGACCATTCGGTGCGGCGAGCCAGAGGACGAGCGCGACGGCGAGCTGGTTTGGCGCGAACACGTCGGCCTCGCTCGAATAGCGCACGATGATCGGCGCCGCCGCATACACCGCACACGCGATCGTGGCTGCGGCAGGCTTCGCTCCCCAACCTCGACACGCCGCGTGTAACGCGAGGATCGAAAGCGCGCCCAGGACCGCGGTCGCGATCGATGCGCTGAATGCAGCCGTCCCCGGCAGCCACGACCAGGCGCGAAGCCACAGTACGTACCCGGGATATCCGGACGGGTGCGCGACACCACCCGTGGTGCCGAGCGTCGAGAGCTCCGCGCTGTCGTTGCCGACGATGTGTGGCGCGGCGACGAAGGCGTACACGCCGAGCGCGAGCAACGCGAGCAACCCACCGCGGTCCAGAAACCAGCGCTTCATCGTGTCCTCGCGGGCTGCAACTGCTCCGCCACTTCGTATGCCGCCCTCGCGCCGACCGGATCGCCGCTCTGGTCCAGTGCCGTCGACAACATCGCCCAGGTCTTCGTGTAGCGACGATGCGCGACCGCCGCATAGTCGTCGTCTGCGGACGGGCGTGGGTAGTCGAGGTCGAACTTCGCGAACAACGCGCGATTGAGATCCGCCGCGGCGTGCGGATCGAGCGGAGCTTGGCCGGCGGGCAAGACTCGCATCAGGGTGCCGTACGGATATCCGGGCAGCGCGGACAGAATGGGTTGCGTGATGTTCTCCACGAACACGGGGCGGCCCGTCGCGAGGATCGCCTCGGCCTGCGTGCGGGTGATCGTCGACGAGAACTCGCCGACGACAGGAACACCGCGCGACTCCACGCGCTCGCGATACCAATCGCGCGAGGTCACGTTCCAGCATGCGAGCGCGACATCGGGGCGCACGCCGCTCGCGTGCTGCAGGTACTCCGCACCGAAGCAGAGATCATCCGACGCGGTCACCACGATCGCGTCGGGCGGCAACGTGGAGAGCATGTTGCGAACGCCGAGCTCCATGGCCGGAGAGTGCACGGCCCGGACCCGCGAGGCCGCGAGGAGGACGAGGACACCGAACAGCGCGAGGCCGGCCACGGTCCCTAAGAGCTCCGAGCGCAGCTTGGCGACGTGGGGCGCGAGACGCGTGCCGACCTCGTCGAGCGCGGAGGCCACGGGAATGGCGAGCAGGATCATCGATAGGAGATGGAAGCGCTGAACGACATAGAGGCCGAGCGCTTCGGGCTCGATGTTGAACCGCGAGACGAGCATCGGCCCTGCGAGGACGAAGCTCAGCGCGAGCAGTGCCCATCCCAGGCGGGGCTCACCGCTCGGAGCCCGCGACGCACGCACACCGAGCATCGCGATCCCCGCGAGGGCCGGCACGTAGAGCCATGCGCGCCCGAGCGACATCGCGAGCGCGCTCGTATTGGTCGCGAACGAGACGCGTTCGCCGGTCGATGCAAACGCGCCGGGGCCACCGAAGTCGCGCCGCAGGAAGAAGCCGAGCAGATCGTCGAACGAGTCGACGCGTCCGAACGACACCGGACCGTCGGCGACGAACAGGTATGCGTACGTCGAGAGACCGACGACGAGCGCGCCGACGACGCCGGCGGTCGCGACGAAGGGCGAGCGGCGCGTGTCCGGCACACCCCGGACGTACTCGCGAATCCCACGAACCGCACCGAGCACGCCAACGGGCGCGACGAGGACGCACGTGACGTGGTTGCCGAGGCCGAGTCCGGCGACCAGGCCGAGCAACGCGGCGCGTGCAAGACCGTGAATCGGTGCGTTCTCCGCGGACAACCACAGCACGAGCGCGACGACGAGAGCGTTTGGCGCGAACACTTCCGCTTCGGTGTGCATGCGCAGGACGATCGGTGACGCCGCGTACATCGCGACCGCGAGTGTGGCGGCGACCGGACGTGCGCCCCACGCGCGACACGCGGCGTGCAGCACGAAGATCGTCAGCGTCGCGAGAATCGCAGTCGCGAGCGCCGCGGTGTGTGCCGCTGACGCGCCGGGGATCCACGACATCGCGCGTAGGTAGAGAACGTAGGCGGGGTAGCCCGTGGGATGTGCGCGCCCGCCGAGCGCCCCGAGCGTCGCGAACTCGGCGTTGTCCCCGTCGACCACATGGGTCGGCGCGAGCCACAGGTACACGACGAGCGCGACGAGTGTGATCGCCCCACCGCGAACCGCGAACCTCGCGATTCGACCCGTCACGCGATCCGTCACGCGATCCGTCACTCGTCCTCCCGCGGCGCGAGCTGATCGCGGAACGCGCGCGCTTCCGCCGCCTGCTCGGCGCGACCGGCCTTGTCGAGCGCGGTCGCGATCACGTCCCACGTCCTCGCGTAGTGGTCGTGCATCTGCGTCGCATGTTGGGCGTTGCGCCCGGGGAACGTGTACCCGAACCGATACGCCTCGTAGAGACGCTTGTTGAGCTCGAACACGTCTTCGATCGGAGGTGGGTTGCTGCCACGGGGGAGGACCTCGTAGAGCAGGCCGAACGGGACCAACGGGAACGACTGCGCGACATGGAGCTGATAGCCGTCGATGAACACGCGGCGACGAGTCGCGAGTGCTTGCTCTGCGATCGTGACCGAGAGCTTCTCGTCGGCGGAGTCTGGTCGCTCGATGACGATGCCGGTGCGTTGGCGCACGCGCTCGCGGTAATACGCGAGACCGAGTTGCCCGTTCGTGATCACCGCGACGTCGGTGCGGAGACCGACCGCGCCTTGCAGGTAGTTCATCCCGAAGTAGAACTCGTCCGGGGCTCCGAGGATGATCGCGTTCGGCGGCGCCGTCTCGAGCATGTTGCGCAGGCCCATCTCGACCGCCGGTGTGTGAACGCGCGCCAGGTACGGCAAGACGAGCGCCGTTCCGGCGATGAATACGACGATCGGCACCGCACGAGCGAACGCGCGAAGGCGGGCGAGACGCTCGGCGAGCGCGAGCTTGGTCGCGACCGCATCGAGTCCGGTCGCGACGAAGACTGCGAGGACGAGCACCGTCTGGAGATGAAACCGCTGCGTGAGGTAGAGACCGTTTCCGCGTGGCAGGACGTTCAGACGACCGACGAGAAGCGGGCCCACGAGAATCGCGACCAACGCGAGCAGGCGCCACGCCCACACGGTCTCGGGCCCGTGGGGTCGCACGCAGAAGTAGACGAGAGCGCCGACGCCGACAAGCGTCGGGCCCCACCAGTACGCGCGCAGCGTGGTCGACGCGAGCTCGCCGAGATTGTCGCCGACGTGAAGTCCGGTGCCGTGCGCGGACACCTGCCAGACGCCATAGTCCATGCGGAGCGCGTGGCGCACGAGGTCCCCGAGATCGTGCACCTTGCCCCATGACACCGGCGTCTCGGGCGCGACGAGCAAGTAGATGTACGGCGTGAGTCCGACGACGAGCCCGGCGACTGCGAGCACGAGCGCACGGGGAAGTGGACCTTGCTCGCGCGCGCCACGCACGACACCCAAGATTCCGACCGGCGCGTACAGCACGCACGTCAGGTTGTGAGCGATACCGAGGCCGGCGACAAGTCCGAGCACGAATGCGCGACGGCGACCTCGCAGCGGGCCGTTGGTCGCCGACAACCACAACACGGTCGCGCACACGAGCGCGTTCAGCGCGAAGACTTCGGCTTCGGTGTGGATGCGCATCACGATCGGGCTCGTCGCGTAGAGCGCCGTCACGAACGACGCGGCGAGCGAGCTTGCCCCCCACGCGCGACACGCAGCGTGGAGGACGAGCACGGCCCCAGCGGCGATGACGATCGTCGCGAGGGCGCCGACGTATGCGGGCGATCCGGGAAGCCAGGACCACAGGCGCAACCACATCACGTAGAGGGGGTACCCCGATGGATGGGCGGCGCCGCCGACGTGGCCGACGCCCGCCAGGTCGGCATTGTCGCCGTTCATGATCGCGTGCGGCGCGAGCCATACGTACGTCACCAGCGTCGCGAGGACCACCAGTCCGCCGCGCTCGAACATCCAGACCGATAGCCGTGACCGCAGAGCGCAGCGATCATAGCGCCGTGCGTGTGCGATAGTGCCTGCGTGGGAAAGATCTTGGTCGTCGACGACGAACAGTCGATGCGCGAGTTCCTCGCGATCTGTCTGCGTCGCGGAGGCCACGACGTCACCGTCGCGATCAACGGACTCGAAGCGCTCGCGCGCGCGAAAGAGACCACCTTCGACATCGTGATCACGGATCTGCGCATGCCCGACATGGATGGTCTGGGCGTGCTCAAGGCGCTGAAGGCACCGCAAGCCGAGCGCACGCCCGAGGTCATCCTCGTTACCGCGTACGCGAGCAAAGAGACCGCGCTCGCAGCGATGAAGCAGGGCGCGTACGACTATCTGACCAAGCCGTTCCAGGTCGACGAGATCAACGCGGTGATCGATCGCGCGCTCGAGAAGCGCGCCCTCGTCGAGGCGAACCTCGCGCTCCGCGACCAGGTCGCGGGACGATTCCGCCTCGCGCGCATGCTCGGCAAGAGCCGCGCGATGCAGAAGGTGTTCGAGCTGATCGGGAAGATTCACTCGGCGCGGACGAGCGTCTTGATCACGGGCGAGAGTGGCACCGGCAAAGAGCTCGTCGCGCGCGCATTGCACACGGAGGGTTCGCGCGCGTCGGCACCGTTCGTTGCCGTGAACTGCGGCGCCATCCCTGACGAGCTGATGGAGTCCGAGCTGTTCGGACACAAGAAGGGCTCCTTCACCGGTGCGATCGCCGACAAACGCGGTCTGTTCCAAGAGGCGAGCGGCGGCACGCTGTTCCTCGACGAGATCGGCGAGCTATCTCTGAACCTCCAGGTGAAGTTGCTGCGCGTCCTGCAGGAGCGCACCGTCAAGCCGGTCGGCGCGACGGAAGAGATCGACATCGACGTGCGTGTGGTCGCAGCGACGAATCGCGATCTCGATGCGGAGGTCGCGAGGGGTGCGTTTCGCGCAGACCTCTTCTATCGCCTCAACGTGATCCAGGTTTGGATCCCGCCGCTGCGCCATCGACCCGAGGACATCCCGCTACTCGCGGAGCACTTCGTTCGCACGCTCGGTATCGAGCATGGACGGACGATGCAGCTCTCTCAGGCTGCGATGCGCAAGCTGGAGACGCACGACTTCCCGGGGAACGTGCGCGAGCTCGAGAACATGATCGAGCGCGCGATCGCCCTCGCTCCGACGACCACGATCGACGTGACCGACCTCCCCGAGGTGCGGCCGACGAAGACGCCCGAGCTCCCCAACGAGTTCCCGGCGGAGGGCGTCGATCTCGATCGGTTGGTCAACGACTACGAGCGCATGTGGGTGGAACGCGCCCTCGAGAAGACCCAGGGAGTCCGAAAGCGAGCGGCGAGCCTGCTCGGGATCAGCTTTCGTTCCCTTCGCTATCGTCTCGAGAAGCTCGGGTTCGATAAGGGCGGCGATGACGAAGAGCCGAGCTAGCGTCGGGTAGTCGTCGGGTAGGTCCGTGAATTGACCCAGGGGGTGCCGTAATCCGTCACCGCGATCGATGTGTGTTGGCGAGGGTCTAGCTACTTACGCCGAAAACTCGTGGCACACGCGTTGCTCCTCTACGCTGCACTTTCCCAAGGAGACACACACCACATGATTAGCAGGCTCAAAAAGCGCGGCTTCACACTCATCGAGCTCATGATCGTCGTAGCGATCATCGGCATCCTCGCAGCGGTCGCGATCCCGGCCTTCATGGACTACATGAAGAAGTCGAAGAAGACCGAGGCATCCCTCCAGCTCAACAAGATCGCGAAGAACTCGAAGGTCTACTACAACACCAACGCCGGTTACGTACAGGGAAGTGCGGCCTCCAAGCCGTCCACGTACTCGGCCACGACGTGCAAGGCCGCGACGGTCGACTCGACGTGGGCAGCTGACTCGACCTGGTCGGCGCTCGACTTCCAGATCGACGAGCCGAACCTGTTCAAGTACGACTACTCGTCGTCGGCGGTGACGTCGGGTGTCGCGCACGCCGTCGGCAACCTCGACTGCGATACGGTTTCGATCTCGTACACCCTGACGCTGACGGCCCCGAGCGGTAATGCCTCGACCGTTATCACCGAGCCGCGTCCGAACTCGGACTAAGCACTCACGAATCGTCGTGAAGCTGGGCCGCCCGCTGGGCGGCCTTCGCCGTTTCGGCCTATCTTTGACGCGTGAAGCTGACCATCGCGTTTGCGATCGCCGCCGTGGCGCTCGGTGGCGCGCGCATCGCGAAGGGCGTGGCTGCCGAGCATCGCGGAAACGAGCTCACCGCGACGCCGTACGCACCGACACCGAACGCGGCGCCGTTCGTCTCGGTAGGCTTTCGCGAGCTCGCTGCGGATCTGCTGTACGTCCGCATGGTGGGCTACTTCGCTGCCTACGATTCGACACCGAGCGATACGGGTGCGGTCGCCGAGGCGATCGTCGCGCTCGATCCACAGCTCCGCCGCACGTACGAGTTCGGTGCCACGGCGCTGACGGACGCGCGGCGTCCGCCCGAGCGATCTCTGCAGATGCGGGCGATCGCGCTGCTCGACCGAGGCATGCTCGAGTTCCCGGACTACTGGAAGCTGGCAAACCTGGCCGGCCAGATCTATCTGGTCGAGCTACAGACGGATGACCCCGCGCAGCGGCGTGCGTGGGACGAGAAAGGGACGCTGCTCCTCGAGTCCGCGTCGCGCAAGCCGGGCGCGCCGGCTGGTATCGGCGTGTTCGCGGCGCAGCTCCAGAGCAAGCTCGGCCAGAAGGAGCGCGCGATCCGGGGCTTGACCGAGATCCTGCTCATCACGCACGACACGAAAGCGCGTCAGGAGATCCTCACCCAGCTCGCGAAGATCAACAACGAGCAATCCGAAGAGCTCGCCGCGGAGCTCCTCGATGCGAGGCGCTCGTTCGAACGGAGCTGGAAGCGCGAACGTCCTGCGGTGACCGCGACGTTCTACGTGCTGCTCGGGCCCCCGCTCGGGACGACGTTCGACCTCACGACTCTCGCGACAGGCGGTCGCGACCTCATCGGCACACAAGCGTTCGAGCGACTCGAGCCCATCACCGATCCACCGACGACACCTGCACCCTAGCGGCGCAGCGGCTCGATCGCCTTGCACACGTTGTGGGCCTTGCACAGCCATCGTGGATAGCGCGTGACCTCGGGTCTCGGTCGCGGCGTGTCCTGCGGGGCCCGCTGTGCGTCGACGATGTCCTGCACCGTGTCCAGCGTCTTCTCCAGCCGTTCGGGCACGGGCCCGGGATTCTCCTCGCCGGGGTCCTTCGCGAGATCGAACGCGAATGCCTGCGCGGTCTCCGGGATGTACACGACCTTGTCGGTGCCTTGGACGAAGCCGCGGCAGTTCATGTCGAAGAAGCAGCCGAACGGCAGGACGCGGTCTGGTGGCGCGACGGCAACGTCGCGAGCGATGGTTGCACGCGTGGCCGCTTCGGTCGGTGCGACGCCGAGGAACGCGAGTAGCGTCGGTGCGAGATCTGCGAGGACGGCGGGGGTCGCGATCGTGCGATGCGGAATTCCCGGGCCGGCCATCACCCACGGGACGCGCAAGCCTTCCTCGAAGTAGTTCGAGTCGTGCTGCCGGATGCCATGGTCGCCGAAGCCCTCGCCGTGATCGCCGAGTACGATGACGATCGTGTTGTCGAGCTTTCCGCGCGCTGCGAGACCGGCGAGAAGATCACCGATCAGCATGTCCGCGTGCTCGACGAGGCGATCGTAGCGCTCGCGATCGGAATCGATCGGGCGACGTGCGGCCTTCACGGCATCCTCGTGCGCCGGGCTGAGCAGATACGGATGATGCGTCGCCGAGGTCAGCACGGTCGCGAAGAACGGCTCCGGCGTCTTGTCGATCCACGCGAGCACGGGCGCAGCGAGCAGCGTGTCTTCCGTCGCGAGATACCCCAACAGGTCCGCGGTGATGTGATCGGCCGACAAGAAGTCTGCGTAGCCGAGGCGGTCGACGAGGCGAGGGCGATCTTCGAAGTAGCCGATCGCGCTCTGAAAGAAGCCCGTGCGCCAACCCGCCTGATCGAGGACACGCGGGACGCACTGCACGTCGATCGCGCTCGTGTTCTCGAACACCGTGCTCTGCATCATCGGCAAGCGCCCGCAGAGCATCGACCATACCGACTTGGTCGTGTGCGGGAACACCGCGCGCGCCGTCACCACATCCGTTCCACGTGCTGCGAGGGCGGCGAGGTTTGGTGTCTTCGCTTCTCCCGTCGCCCCGGGAAGCGAGGTGACATCGCGGCGCGTGGATTCGAGGATGACGAACAAGATGTTCGGGCGCGGGCCGGACCGTAGCTTCTCGATCGCTGCGGCGTCGACGAGCTCCTTCGGCGTGTAGCCAGCGAACATCTCGCCTCCACCACGATACTTGCCGCCACCAGCGACCAGACCCCAGTACATGCGTGCGACTCCGCTCGTCGATAGCTTGCCGAGCGCGTGGCTCCGCGGGGTCGGCGTGACGAGGGCGATCACGAGACAGATCGCGGCGAGCACGCCGGCCGCGCGCGCGCGTTCTGTTCCGCCTCCGGCGAATGGTTGCGGTTGGCGGGCGCGGCGAAGGACGACGAACGCGAGGACCGGGGCGCCGGCGAGCACCACGAGCGCGACGGTCGTCTTGAGTGGGTGCACGAACAGCGTGCCTCCGACGATGCCTCTCACGTCTCCGAACCGATCGAGGCCGACCGAGAAGATCTGCCACGTCAATTGATCACCGCTGATCGACAGGTAGCCGGCGTTGATGATCGCGACGAGCGCGACCACCAGCGCGAGCGGCACCGTCGCGAGATACATCCAGCGGGAGACGCGCTCTCCGACCGCGAGAATGGCCGCAACACCCATGAGCACGCCGATGTCGATGGCGCACGCGAGCAGCCAGCGGAGCGGCACGAATCCGATTCCGTGCAAACCTCGCGCGACCCCGAGCTTCGCGGCCATCGTGACCACGAGTCCGAGCGCGAGCAGGTAGCTCGTGGGGGAGGCAACGAGGCGCAGCCACGCCCAGCGGTCGGGGACGATCGTGTCCCACCGCAGGCGTCGTTCGCTCATCGAGAGCATCGTAGCAGAGCACATGTATGATCGCTGACATCGACCGAGAGGGCAAAACACCGCGGGGCTGGCTTCGCGATCCTCGCGTGCGATGGTGTGCGCTCGGAGTGGTCGCCGCGATCTACGTGGTCGCGCACGTCGCCGCGGTGTTCACCGAGAACATCAACTGGGATGAATTCGCCCTGCTGTGGCGGGCCGAGAAGGCGGTGCGGACGGGGGTGGTCGATGGCGGTGGCCGGCCGGGATTGGCGGTCCTCGCGTTGTATGGCTTCGTCGACGGATGCACGGACACGTCACGCATGGTGTCGAGCGCTCGCGTCGTGTGGAGCTTCTGCACGTTCGGTGTGCTCGCGGGCGTGTTCGTGCTCGTGTGGAGGGCGACTCGCGATTCGTCACATCGCTGGCTCGCCGCCGCGCTCGCAACGGCATCGATCGCACTCGTGCCCGTGTTCATGCGGTGGTCTCTGCAGATCCGCACCGATCAGCCAGCGGTCGCGGCCGCTCTGTGGGCAGGCGTCGCGCTGCTCGCGACCAAACGGCGCGAGCCATGGGCGGTCGTCGCCGGGGCGCTGGTCGGCGTTGGCTACTTGTTCTCGCAGAAGGCGATCTACGTGGCCGGGCTGGTCGGAATCGTCGCGATCGCGGATGCGTGGGCACACGGCTCGCTCGCGTGGCGCGATCTACGTCGCGTGGCGTTCGCCGGCATCGGCGCGATCGCGATAATCGGACTCTACGCGGTCCTCGTCCGCACCGTGTTCACGAGTCCGCGCGGCGGCGTTTCCGTCGGGGCGGGCTTCGACCTGTTCGCGTGGTACCGACAGATCGTCGGGTATCGCGTCTATGCCGGTATGGCGAAGACGCTCGTTCCCCTCGTCCTGCTCGTGGGACTGGTGTTGCTCGCACTCGCTCGTGCGTCGCGACTCCGCGATCGCCATCTGCGCTCGTCGATCGCCGCGGGCATCGTTCTCGTCGCAGGCACGGCTGTCGCGTGGTTTCACGCGGCCGCGTTTCCGTACTTCTGGATCACGCTCGGTCTGTTCCCGGCGATCGCCATCGGTCTGGCGTGGCCCGCTGCACGCACCTACTTCCCGCGGATGTCACTCGTCGTCGCCGGACTCGCCGTCGCGCTGTTCGCGTGGCGCGCGATCCCGTATCGGCTCGAGACACTGCACGACACCCGCGCCGTGCAGAACGAGAGCATGGGCTTCGTCGATGGCCTGTCGCCTGCGTGGCGCGGGTTTCATCCCGACGGCGGCCTCGTCTGTCGCCGTGATCCCTCGCCGTTTCCGATGTACCTGCGCGAAAACGTCGCGCGCACGTTCGGCGGACCGAATGCCGGCGCGAACACCACCGCGTTCGTCGCCGAGTTTCGTGCGCGTCCGGTCGCGTACATCGTGCGCACGCATCGGCTCGAGTCATTCCCGCTCGAGGTTCGTACGTTCTGGGTCGAGCACTACGTTCCGTATCGCGGCGCCGTCGAGCTTGCAGGGCAGCGGGTGCACGCGAGCGGGGAGGGGACGCGTACGATCGACATCGTCATCGCCGGCACCTATCGCTGGGTCTCGACGAGCGCGGTCACGGTCGATGATCGACCACTAGCGGCGGGAACTTCGATCGCGCTCTCGACGGGGTCGCACGTCGCGCGGTGGTCGACCGCGATCGACGGCGTGCTCGTGTTGGCCGTCGATGCGGCGATGCAGCCGTCCTCCGAGCCGTACTATCACCCTGTCCCGCTGATGGAGATCACCGGAATGCGACGGCGGTGGTGAAGAAGTATCTGCCGTGGATCGGTGTGGCGCTGATCGCGTCGTGGATCGCGATCGACACGATTCGCCTCGTCGCTGCGACCTGGGACTTCACGACGGACGACGCGTACATCACGCTGCGCTACTCGGACAACCTCGCCCACGGCGAGGGCATCACGTGGAATCCGGGCGAGGATCCGCCCGTCGAGGGCTACTCCAACTTCAGCTACGTGGTGATCGGCGCTGCGGTGATCGTCGTCGGTGGCGATCCCGTGATCGTGCTCAAGGTGATGGGCGTGCTCGCGCTCGTGGGGACCTGCGCGATGCTCTACCTGCTGGCGCGATGTTGGCTCGGTCCGCTCGCATCGATCCTGCCGGCGCTCCTTCTCACGCGGTACCTCGGGACGGTCTACTGGGCAGCGAGTGGCCTCGAGACACCGGTCTATCAATTCCTCGTTGTCGCGAGCGTGGCCGTGTTCGCCCGAGCGTTACGAGGATCGATTCCGGAGCGCGGCGGGCTCGTCCGCGCCGGATTGCTCGCCTGCGCTGCATCGCTGACGCGACCCGAGGGTCCTCTCGTCGCGATCGCACTGATCCTCGTGCTCGCGATCCATGTCGCGCGCTTGCAGCTCACCTGGAGCGAACGAGCGAAGTACGTGCTCGCGTTCGCGCTCGCGTTCGGGGTGCCGTACTCGATCTACTTCGGGTGGCGGCTCGTTCACTTCGAGCGCCTCCTCCCGAACAGTGTCTACTGCAAGAGCATGTTTGGCGGCGAGAGCATGCAGCTCGTGGATGCGTACCGCGCTCTCGCCTGGCCGTATGTCGCGGCCTCGATCGCGCATGACTGGCGCAAGCCGGACATGCGCCTCCTCGCGCTCCTCGCGGTCGCACTTGCCTATGGTGTCGTGTTGCGCGGCGTGGACCCGATCATCGGCACGTACAATCGTCACGCACTCGCGCCGTGGGCGCTGCTGCTGGTCCCGGCGGTCGCGGGCATCGCGAACATCGTCCGTTGGGTACGCGTCCCGGAGATCGCGCGCGAGTGGATCGTGGCAGGGCTCGTCGCGAGCTGGGCGCTCCTGCACGTCCCGCATGGCTCGACGGAGATGCTCTCGGCGCACGCGGCGGACTACGCCGCACGCGGTGCAGATCGAGAGGACGTCGGGCGCTGGCTGCGAACGCATCTGGGACCGCGCGATGCGTACGTGATCGGCGATTGCGGTGTGATCCCGTACGTCGGAGGTGCGATCGCCATCGATGCGTACTGCTTGAATAACGGCGAGATGACGCGGCCGCCGATCGCTGGGTCTCGCGCGAAGCTGATCGATCGGATCTTCGAGCTCGCACCCGGGTACATCGTTGTCCACAGCGGATCGCGCGACGAGCTGCGGCCCCGCGTCGAGTATGGCTTCTACAACACGCTCGTCGCCGACGCGCGGTTCGCCGGCTACGAGCACGTCACCACGATCGGTGGACGCCAGAGCGAGTTCGCCTATTGGATCTATCGCCGTCGTTAGTGGGCGCCGCGGCCGAAGACGACGGCGGGTACGGTCTTCGCGAGGATCACCAGATCGAGGCGCAGCGACCAATCGTCGACGTACTGCTGGTCGAGGTGCATCCATTGCTCGAAGTCGATGCCGCTGCGGCCGCTGACCTGCCAGATGCCCGTGATGCCGGGCTTCATCGATAGCCGCTTGCGATGCCATCCACGGATCGCCTGCTGCTCTTTGATCGGCAGCGGTCGTGGTCCGACGAGAGACATCGAACCCAGGAACACGTTCACGAGCTGGGGAAGCTCGTCGATGCTGGTCTTGCGGAGGAACGCGCCGAGTCGCGTGACGCGAGGATCTCGGCTGACCTTGAACACCGGACCTGTCATCTCGTTCTGACTGGTCAACGCGGCCTGCTTCGCCTCCGCGTCCTTCACCATCGTGCGGAACTTGAGCATGCGAAACGTGCGGCCGAACAGTCCGGCACGTTCCTGCGTGAAGAACACCGGTCGTCCCATCGTGACGAGGATCGCGAGGGACACTACGAGGAACAGCGGTGACAAGAGGATCAACCCGAACAGCGATGCAGCCCAATCGAACCCGTGTTTCAGTGCGAGTCGCTCGGGCGCTTTGGGAGCAGCGTCGAACGAGATGAACGGACGGCCATAGATGTCGATGACGATCGGCTTCGCGAGGGAGTGTTGTTCCAACTCGATCGCGAGCTCGGCGGAGACGCCGACGAGCTCGCATGCCGCGACGGAGGGCGCGACATCACTCGCGTGGTGATACGGCGGAAAGAACAGGACGCGATCGATCGCGCTTGTCTGCAACACGCGTGGGAGATCGTCGAGTGCACCCAGCTGCGGAAGATCGCCGATCGCCGTGAGTCCGAGCGTTCCGACGATCTTGGGTGGCCGTTCCGCGGCGGCGATCGTGTGAAGGAACGCATCGAGATCCGGCGACGGCTCTCCGACGACCAGCAAGCGCGCCTGCGACTGCCCGGTCCGGTGCTGATAGCGCTGCCAGGTGCCAAACGCGCTCCGCACGGCATAGAACAGCAGGAACGACGTCGCGTGAAACAGGATCACGAGGGAACGATTGATCGTGGCCTGTACGAAGAAGCCGACGCTCGAGACCGCCAGAAAGCCGAGGACATGCAGCTTGGCGAGATCGAGTGCCAGCGACAAGCGAGTCCACGTGCGCTCGAACACGCGGTGGAGGTTCAGCATCGCGATGAGTGCGATCCAGATCGGAACGCACAGATAGACGAGCAGCGCGTACTCTTCGAACCCCGGGGGCTCCTTGAGGGCGGCGATATGACCGCGCAGCGCTGCGTGCAGGCCGGCCGCGAGCCCCATCGCGCCGACGACGAGCAGCGCATCGAGCACGAGGATCAGTGCCCGTAGTGGTCGCGCCCGCGACGGCAGCATGGCTCAGCGTACCAGTACGCGCTCGGCGCGGTCGAGCGCGCCCGGAGTATCGACGTCCTGCCAGAACGCCTCTCCGATGTCGATCACGCGTGCGCGTCCCCGCGTCGCGAGGACTCTGACGCCGTCGGAGAGCGAACAATCGCCGCGCTGCGATCGCACGTCGGCGAGCGCGTCGAGCAGGGCCGGGCCTACGGCGAAGACGCCGCAGTCGATGGCGTCGTACGTAGGGATCTCCTTGCCGATATCGACGATGCGGTCGTCGTCGGTACGCACCTTGGTCGCGTCCGGCAAGTCATAGACGTCGGCGATCCGGCGATCCACACACAACCAGAGGTCGGCCTGCGCGAGGTCGGCGTTCGCGGCGGCGCGAGCGATCGATGTGTCGTAGACGTGGTCGGACATCGACAGCACGAAGCCGCCTTCGAGATGGCCTCGCGCCGCGAGCACCGAGACTCCATTCGAGCGCTCGAACTCGGGGTTGTCGATGAATCGGACCTCGATCCCGAGGTCGCGGCCGACGAGCGCCCCGCGAATTCGATCTGCCATGAAGCCGACGATCACGTGTGCGCGCTCGATTCCACCGTCGCGAAGCGAGGACAACGTTCGTTCGATCAACGACACACCCAGCACCTGCTGCAATGGCTTGGGCAAGGCGTCATCGGTCGCGCGGATTCGCGTTCCCTTTCCTGCAGCGAGGATGACGGCGTCGGAAAGCACGAAGCGGAGCGTACGCGGTAGTGTGGGCCATGGCCACGAACCCGCTGCAGATCCATGCGCGGCGCGTCTACTCGCAGAATGACGACGACGGCATCCTCGAGGGGATCTTCCAACGCCTCGGCGTCACGCGAGGGACGTGCGTCGACGTCGGAGCCAACGATGGCCTGTACCTCAGCAACACGGCAAACCTGATCCTGCACCACGGCTGGGGGGGAGTGCTGATCGAGGGCAGCTCGAAGCATCTTCCGAAGCTGCGCGCGACGATGCAGGGACGTGACAACGTGCGCTGCATCGAGGCGCTCGTTTCGTTCGAGGGTGAGAACACGCTCGATGCGATCCTCGACCGCGCGGGTGTTCCGAACCGCTTCGATCTGTTGTCGATCGATGTCGATGGCATCGACTTCCACATCTGGGAATCGCTGTCGGCACACACGCCGACGGTCGTCATCGTCGAATACAACCCGTCGATCCCGAATCACGTCGAGTTCGTGCAGCCTCGCGACGGGTCGATCAACTACGGGAACGCGATCCGATCACTCGAGCGTCTCGGTCGCCGAAAGGGTTACGTGCCCGTGTACGTGACCGAGACGAACCTCATCGTTGTCCATCGCGACTCGTTCGCGCGTCTCGGCGTGCCGGAGCTGTCGCTCGACGAGTTGCGCGACGATCGCCCGTTGATGACCTGCATGTTCCAGGGCTTCGATGGGACGCTGTTTCTCGACGGGCCGAAGGAGCTGTACTGGCAACACTTGCCGATCGACCACGAATCGATCCAGCTGTTGCCGAAGTTCTTGCGGCGATATCAGTCGACGCTGCCCAAAGAGATGCGTGCACTGCGCGCGCTGTGGATCGCGTACTACCTCGCGCGTCGGCGCGAGCACTGGCCGGTCTTGAAGGACAAGATCGTGCGCCGATTCAGGAACGAGAAGCCGCCGTCGCGGAAGTTCTAACGCCCCGTCCCGAGATGCTGTAGCCGGTGCGCGACGCGCCGCCCGAATCGCGCGAGGTCGGCGCCTGCTCGGCGCCACGTTGCCGCACGATAGTCGACATACGCGTGTGCCTCGGAGAGCTCGCGTGAAGAGATCAACGCGGCGTCGTGCAGTCGCCGAGCGACCTCGTCGGCCTGGTCGTCGTAGCCGAGAATGCAGATCGTCATGAAGCCACGTAGGCCGAGCGAGCGGGCGCGATCGCCGTGCTTCGTCACGGCGGTCATCCACTGATCGGGCTCGCGGAAGTAGATCGCGTCCGCGTAGATCATCCGCTGACCACCGCGCAGTCCACCGCGCGGACGGACGAGGCTCGCCCAGTTCGCGACGAGATCGCCCATTCCGCCGTAGCCCTGGAGGCCGCGGTTACCGAAGCGAATGTGCGAGGTGGACGCTGTCGTGGCGAAGTCGATGAACTCGAAGCCCTTGGTGCGCAGGAACGTCGTCACGTCCGGGTACGTCGGCTGACCGTGGTAGATGGGCGTGAACTCCACCTCGATCTCGAGTGCGATCATCGCGTCGGCAAGTGCCGCCTCCGCGCCGCGCAGGATGTCGAGCTCGGAGCCCTGCGTGTCGAGCTTCACGCAGTCGATCGGTCCGAGCGAGAGCGGCGCCATCGCGAGGTCGAACGTCGTGACCTTGACGGGGATCCGACGGGCGATCTTCGTCGAGTCCGCGTTGAAGATGCGCCTCATCGCGGCGAGGTCGGGCTCGTAGATCGAGGTGCGCGCTGGCGGATCTGTCAGATACAGCGTGACCTCGCCGACGGAGTGATACAGCGCTCGATCGATGAACTGCTCGTTCGGTTTCGCGCCCGCGCGCAGTCGCGCGCACTCTTCGACATCGGGTTCGACGCCGACGAACGACACCACGTCCTCGTGATCACGCCACTTGCGCTGCCAACCTCCGCGCGCACCGACATCGACCATCCGGATCGGATCGGAGCGCAGCGATTCGAGCAGCCACGGAGGAGCGCCTTGCATCGTGCTCACCTTACGATCCTCGCGCGCAGCACGCGCGCCAGGAAGCGAGGGTTTCCGATCGCGTAGCGCTGGAAATGGCGGACCGGGTGGCTCGCGAGTCGAGCTGCCCATTCGAGGCCGTGATCGGTCATCCAGCGCGGCGCACGTACATCCACGCCCGTGTACCAACGGAACATCGCACCGACGGCGAGCACCGTGCGTACGCGCAATCGATGCGCGTGCTCGGTGGCCCATCGCTCCTGGATCGGCATGCCCATCCCGACGAGCAGGTGGGTCGCACCGGAGGCGTTGATTCGATCGATCACGTCGTCGTTCGGTGGCCCGTCCTTCGCGAAGAAGCCATGCATGCTCCCCGCGTCTCGGTAGCCGGGCGTCCGCTCCGTGATCTGGCGCTGGAAGTCGTGAGCGATGCCGTCCTCGTCGCCGAGCGCGTAGACCGACTGGCCCGCCGCCGCGGTTGCCCGCGCGAACGCGTCGATCCAATCCGGTGGCGTGAGGCGGTGCGGGATGTCGACTCCGACGAGCCGCGCACCCCACTTCACCCCGTAGCCGTCGCAGAACACGAGGTCGGCTCCGGCGAGTGCACGGCGAAACGCCGGGTCGTCGTGCGCCAGGTTCATCGCGTGGACGTTCACGTAGAACACGCGACGGAGTCGATCCTCGGTGCCCCACGCGACCAGCGTCTCGACGAGGGATTCGACGGACACGGGATGGATCGGGATGCCGAGCAGGTCGACCGGTGGCGGCGGTGTCATTTCAATCTCCGGCGAGATCCACACCCGGCACCGGATCCGTCGGAAGTGTTCCGGCGCGATCGTAGACATCGAGGAGCATGCGATCGAGCCCGTCCGTGAACAGGTACGTCGCGATGACCGCGGCTTCCTTGACCAGGACGAGCGTGCCGTACACGTAGACCGTGTACATCGCGAGATGTGCGGTCACGCCGAGCTCCTCGAGAGCGATCATCGTGGTCATCACCAACCACACGTTCGTGTAATGGAGAACGCGCTCGGCGAGCCGCCGCGTCGAGGACGGTGCTCCGGCGGTTCGCTCGCGATGGCGCGCGAGTGCATCTGCCGAGAGTGGGCGGCGAGTCGCGATGGATTTCATGACCGCGCGCCGTGCGACTTGCATCGCGTTGCGACCGATCGCTACGACGATGATCGCGAGCACGAACGGCCACGCGCAGCCCGTCGTCCGCTGCACGTACCACCCGACCGCGAGGAACATGCCGTTGATCATCGTGTAGGCGGCGAGATCCTCGAGGAACAGCCCGGCGAGGCTGAACCGCTGGCGCAAGCGCGCGAGCTCGCCATCGACGGAGTCGAGAACGGCGAACAGATGTACGAGTGCGATGCCGACCGCGATCTGCCATCCCGTGCCCAGCGCGATCAGGACGCAGGCGGTCAGGCCGACCACCACGTTGAGCATGCTCACCGCGTTGGCGCTGAGACCGAGCGCATAGCAGACGGCCGTGACGTAGATCGATACCCGTCGCGTGAACAGCGTGTCGTAGAGGTTGTCCGTTCGACGCTGCGCCCGCCGTCGAAGATCGGCGATCGTCCCCATCGACACCTCGTAACACACTCACTCGGGTGGCGCGACTCGGAGCAGGCGATACGTCCACGCCGCGCTCACCACACCGCCGACGAACAACACCGGGTAGCCGATCGAGCGGGGCAGGAGCGACCCGGCGGCGAGGATGGCGGCAGCCACCAGCAGCGCGAGTACGTGTCGGCGGTCGCCGAGCGGGATCGCGAGTCCGCGATAGCCGATCACGTGGACCACCTTGACGGCCGCGAACGCGATGCCGGCGATCAGTGCCATCGCGAAGGCGCCGTGCGTGGCGGCCCACGGCACGCTCGCCACGATCATCGTGACGATGCCCACGAGCGATGCGACCACCACGATCCGTTCTCGGCGCAAGACGACCATCGGCAACGTGCTCAGCGTGCACGCGTAGAGCAACGTACCGAGCGAGAGGACCATCACCACCGCACGGCTCGCGGCGTAGGCCTCGCCCGACATCCACACGAGGACCTCGCCGCCGAGGATGCATGCGGCGTACGCAGCAGGCGTGGCGACGATATGGAGAAGGTTGAGCTCGTTGGTTCGCTGCGCGAGGCGCTCTTGCGAAACGACCGCGGCTCGCGACAACAACGGCAGGTATACGAGGGGCAGCACCGCCAGCGTCTGCATCATCACGCCGACCGACCGCGCGGCGACCGCGAACACTGCGACCTCCGTTCGCGTCGACATCTGCGCGAGGACGAGAATCGGAAGCTCGGTCAGCGCGAGCGTGGCCAGAGAACGCGCGAGGAGCCAGCGCGTGTCGGAGACGAGCGAGCGGATCGACGGCAGCGGCTCGTCTGTCTTGCCCCGTCGCGCGAGGAACGCCGACGAGCGGGCACATGCGAACAGCACGGCGCCACCGCCGAGCACGAGGTGCAGCTCGGCGAGCGATCCACCAGCGACGGCCACACCTCCGGCGACGGCAATGATCGCGAGGGGAGGTGCACACTCGAGCGCCTCGAGATCGTGCCGGCGATGCCCGCGTCGAATCGACGCGAACGTCTCCGTGGCGGATCCGACGAGTGCGAACCCCACGGTGCCAAACGCGGCGAGCGGCGGGACGTTCGCCGCATACGCGAGGGTCCACGCGACACCCATCGCGACGCCGAGCGTGGCGAGACGCAAGCCGACGACGCGTCGCTCGAACGCCACCGTCGAGCCCGTCGCACCGGCGATCACGCGGACGGCATGGTCCGTGAGACCCAGGTCGCTCGCGAGGCCGACGATGCTCGCGATCGAGAATGCGAGTGCGAAGTCGGCGACGTCGCTCGCGGTGTACAACCGCGCGAGAATCAGGACTCCGAGGATCCGACCCGACGCTCTGAGCACGCGTGCGACGAGCGCATACCTCGCGGAGCGCAGCGGGGCGGCGGGCGCGGTCACGTCTGCGAGCGCCACTCGTCGAGACGTGCGACGCGGCGGCTGCACCCGATCGTGCATGTCGCGCTGCACGGCTTCTTCTGGTGAAACTGCTCCTTCATGTCGTCCCAGGTGTAGTCGAACAGGCTCTTGAACTGCGGCTGCGTGCGCGTCTGCGAGCACCACGTCGCGCGCTGGAATTCGTCGACGTAGATGTACCGACTTCCCGAACGGCAGTGGAAGTCTGCATCGACGCCGTTGACGAGCCGCCAGCGGTAGTCGCCGCGCACGTCGTACTTGCGGCCGTGGATCTTCGTCACGAGCGACTTGTAGTCGGCGAGCGCGGCAGGCGGCAACTTCAGCTGTCCGTCCGCATCGTGGAGAATGTTCAGGTTGGTGTGAAAGCCGTGAGCGTGCGCGTAGTCGACGACGGCGGTGGCGTCGCTCGCGTTGGTGCTGCCGAGCACGGCCCCGAGCTGGACTCGAAACTTCGCGTGCTGCTCGAGGAGGGGAAGTCGCTTGCGGAGTTGGTTCAACACCTTCTCCGTCGTGTCGTTCGCTTCGACACCGTCGACGCTGATCGACAGTTGGTAGAGCCCGACGTCGTTGAGCTGCTCGATGATCTCTCGCGTCAACAGAAAGCCGTTGGAGATCATCCGCCGGCGCGGGATGCCGCGCTCTCGTGCATAGCGAAGAACTTCGACGGTGTGTGGATTGAGCAGCGGCTCGCCACCCGTGAGCTCGAGCGTGATCGTGCCCAGCTCGTGCAGTTTGTCGACGACGCGCCGCAGCGTCTCGAGGGGCACCGGCTTCGACGTCTTGTCGAACTCGTTGCAGTATCCGCACGCGAGGTTGCACCGGCGCGTGACGACGACCTGCGCGAGCCAGTTGCCGTACAGCGCACGCTGAACGAGTCTTCGCGGGGCCTCGAGCACCAGAGGACAGCTTACGCTCGATCGAGTACCGTTGCGACAGCGTGCGAGTGTTCGCCGACCGTCTGCGCCGCGACCCTGGCCTCGCGTTGTTGCTTCTCGCAATGCTTTGCGCGATCGCGCTGTACGCACCCTCGATCGGTCGCGACCTCGTGAACTTCGACGATAGCGCGCTGTATCGCGACAACTGGGTCGTTCAAGAGCCCACCGCGGACAACTTGCACGCGATCTGGTTCGAGCTTCACTCGCCGCGCCGCGACGTGTTGCTACCCGAGTACCTACCGGTGCGGGACATGAGCGTGGTGCTCGACTACGCGATCTGGGGGACGCGCTACGGCGGGTTCCACCTGACGAACCTGCTTCTCTACCTGGCGGCGATCGCGCTGTGGTTCGCCGCGCTCGCGCAGCTCGGAATCGATCGCCGCGTGTGTGGGCTCGCGATCCTGATCTGGGCGCTGCATCCGGCGCACGCCGAGTCGGTCGCTTGGCTCAGCGAACGCAAGGGCCTGCTCGGAGCGGTGTTCGCGGGCGCGGCCGCGCTCGGCTACGCGAAGTTCCGACGCGGCGCTTCCGTGCGCTGGCTGGTGATCGCCGCGCTCGCCGCCGTGTGCGCCGTGTGGAGCAAGGCTCTCGCCGCGTTCGCCGTCGGTGCCCTCGCGGGCTTCGAGCTCGCGCTGCCCGAGGGTCGCGTGTCGTGGCGGCGCAGCCTCGCAGGGCTCGGGACGCTCGCGCTCGTCGGTGGGCTCGCATTCGTACCTGTCCTCGTGCTCGCGACGTCCGCCGACGTCGTGGGCACTCAAGTGAAGGCGCCCGCGGGTCGGGTAGAGCTCGTCATCGGTGTGCTCGGGTTCTATCTGCGGATGGGGCTCATGCTCGGCCGCAACGCAGTCTCCTATCCGATCGCGACCGATGGGCCGAGCGTGCTCGACCTCGTGTTCGGAGTAGCGGGTGCGTTCGCCTTGCTCGTCGCTCTCGTGCCGATGCGATTCGTTCGTGTCGCGCCCACTCTGCGCGCATCGGCGGCGCTGTGGGTGTTCGCGTGGTTTCCCGTCAGTCACCTGGTGCTGCCGCTCCAGATGGTGTTCGTCGCCGATCGCTACATGCTGGTGCCGAGCCTCGCGCTCGCGCTCGCTCTCGCATTCGCGATCACGAAGGTTCCCACCGCGCGTGCTCGTTACGCGCTCGCGATCGCCGTGTGCCTCGGCGCCGGAATCCGCGCGTTCGATGCACAGGGAAGTTGGTCCTCGGATCTCGCGCTGTGGGAGCGGGTCACCGTCGCGAGCCCACGCGACGGCGAGGGCTGGAGCAAGTACGCGCAGGCACTCGACGACGTCGGCAACCAGGAGGCGGCGATGGCCGCCGTCGAGACCGGCCTCGCGCACGTTCGCTCCGCGCGGTTGCTGATGCGCAAGGCAACGTTCCTTCTCGCGCATGGCCGACGTGCCGAAGCGATCGAGCTGCTGACGGAAGCTGCGAACAAGCGCGAGCCCCGTGCGATGGCGAACCTCGCCCTCGTGCTCGCCGAGGACGGCAAGCGCGACGAGGCGTTGTACTGGGCGCGTAACGCGACCAGAGGCTCGTTCCCGTACATCCCCGGGCTCGCCGCGCGCGGCAAGATCGCGTTCGATGCCGGCCTCGATGGCGAGGCGTTATCGATGTTCGAGCGCGTGTACACGCTCGCGCCGCGCGATGCGATCAATCGCTACAACCTCGCCCTCGTCTTGATCCGATTGCACCGAGCTCCCGAGGCACTGCCACACCTGGTGGCGTGCGCGAAGATGACCGAGGTCGGAGCCGCCTGCCGCGCCGAGCTCGCGAAGTTCTCTCGCGCGCGATGACCTAGCGTCGCTGGCAGCAAGCGACGAGGAACCCGCCCACATCGCGCGCGCCCGGCAGATCCGCGAGACGGTGCTCGGCCCAGCGGATCGCCGATCCCAGCAGTGGCACCTCTAGCACCTTCGCGACTGGGGTGATCACGCGGATACCGCGCGTCGCCGTCCACGTCAGCTCGGGCGGCAAGTAGCTCTTGATCGCAGTCGCGTCGTCGTAGCGGGTGAACACGTGCTCGTCGTGCGTATTCTCGCTGACCGCGGTCGGTGGCTTGAGCGCCTTCACGAGCCTGCGGATGGATCGCGCGTTGTAGAACTCCGCGATCACCCAGCCGCCCGGTCGCACCACGCGCGCCATCTCGCGCATCGCACCGGCGATGTCCGGGATATGAGCGAGCACCTTGAACGAGTAGGCGACATCGAACGAACCGGTGGCGAACGGCAACTCGGTAGCCGATGCTTGCGCGACGTGGAGGCCGCGCTCGGCCGCTTTCGCCAGCATGCCTCCCGAGAGATCGATGCCTTTCGCCGACCGCGCGACCCGAGCTGCGCGATGGAGGATCAGGCCCGTACCACACCCGACCTCGAGAACGTCTTTGTTCGTCCCGTAGCGTTCGACGAGCTCGACTTCGAGATCGTCGAGCATGCGGTGGTAGGGGAGGTGACGTTCCTTCTCGTACCAGCCGGCGAAGTCGTCGTAGTAGGCGCGGTTGTCGAGACGGGACACGTCGGCCTTGTACTACGTCGTCGGCGCTGCCGCTATGATGCGACGCGGTGCGAAGCCTCGGAAGGTTCCTCGTCGATCGAGGGGGGTGGCTCGCGCTCGCGACGCTGGTCCTCTATGCGTGGATCGCACCGCCCCACATCGTCACCGGGGATGGCGCCGAATTCTCGACGCTGGGGACGACGGGAGGCATCGCGCATCCGTCGGGGTATCCGGCGTACCTGATGTGGCTCCGCGCGTGGTCCTGGCTGCCGGTCTCTCCCGCGCATTCCGCCGCGCTCGCGACCGCGGTGCTCGGAGCGCTCGTCGTACTCGTACTTCATGCCGCGTGTCGCGCGTGGGGAGCGCGGCCGGTCGCGGCGTCGCTGGCGGTCGCGCTGTTCGCGTCCGGACCCGTCGTGCTTCGCGTGTCCACATCCGCCGAGGTGTTCGCGCCGAATAACCTCGTCGCGGCACTCGTGCTCTGGCTCGCGGCCGACAAGGCTCCGTTGCGTGGACCACGACGACTCGCCGCGCTCGGTCTCGTCGCGGGTGTCGGCCTCGGCAATCACCTCACCTGCGTACTCGTGGCGCCGATCGGCATCTACGGCGCGATCCGTGGTGTGCGCGAAGCGCCGCGCGCCGCGCTCGCGATCGCAGCGGGTGTCGGTGCGCTCGTGCTCGGACTCGCGACGTATGCGTACGCTCTCGTCACCCCCGACACGTGGGCATCGTGGGGCAAGGTGCACGACTTCTCCGAGCTCGCGCACCACTTCTTGCGCGAGGACTACGGGGGAGCGACCGCATTCTCCGAAGCCGGGGTCGCGATCCCGTTCTCGGACAACGTCGTCGCGCTCGCTGTGATGCTCGGGCGCAACTACCTCTGGGTGTTCGCGATCGCAGCGATCGTCGCGCTCGCGCACGCGATCGCTCGACCCGCGGCCGAGACGCGGACTGCCTGGATCGTTTTCGGGGCGAGCTGGCTCTTGGCCGGCCCCGTCCTCGCATCGCGCTTCGATATCCATCTCGACGGACCAAACCTCTACATCGTTCAGCGCTTCCATCTCTTGCCGGCGCTGCTCCTCGCCGTTCCGCTCGCCGTGGGCTTCGATCGCATCGCGGACAAGCTTCCCGTGCGCAGCGAGCGCGCGTGGCTGCAGGCGCTGCTCCCGGTCGTCGCGTTGCTCGCGATCACGTCCCAGCGGCTGTCCGAGCTGTCGCGCGTACAGACACCGGCGCTCGAGCAAGGTCTGCGCAACACACTCGGCTCGCTGCCGCCGAACGCGATCGTGTTCTCGGCAAACAACGACGCGCACTTCGGCATCGGCTACTTGCAGGGCGCGCTCGAGATGCGCCGCGATGTCGTGTGGATCACGACGCAACAACTCTGGCTCGCGCAGTATCGCGCACGGATCTCGAAGCGCTCGGGAATCGCGATCGACGCGATGGATCGATCGCGATCGATCAACGTCCCGTTCGCGGAACGAGCACTCGCGAGTGGTCGCGCCGTGTTCATCGATCAGTATCAGGAGGCGATCGCGAAGACGTTCCCGATCTATCCGTACGGCATCCTGTTTCGAGTGCTGCCGAAGGGGACGCCGCTGCCCTCGATCGACGAGCTGTTCGCCCTCAACAAGAAGCTGTTCGAAGGCTTCGCGTTCGGCTACCCGACGCCCGGGCCGCACGACGACGAAGCCACGATGATGCACGTGCTGTACACGCGCCCCTGGCACATCATCGCGGACGCGTTGTCCAAGCAGGGCCGGCGCGAGGACTACGAATACGCGATGAAGATGGCGCTCGCGTTGGCGCCGGGCGACTAGCCCTACAGCTTCGCGAGAAGCTCTTTTTTCTTCGACTCGAACTCGGCGTCCGTGAGGATGCCGGCGGCCTTCAGCTCGCCGAGCTGCTTGAGCGTGGACATGATCTGCTCGCGAGTCTCGCCGGGCGGCTTCGCCTGGTTCGCGTTCGCGTTGCCCATCATGCCGGCCATCTGGCCCGCCATCGCGAAGCCCATGCCGATGCCCGCGCCCTGGAAGGCGCCGCCGCCGTCGCCGCCGCGCTTCATGCCTTCGGCCGCGCCCATCATCATCTCGGCTTGGGCGAGCTGCTGGTAGCCGGCCATGCCGCCCGAGGCGTTGACGTAGGCCATGCGCTCGACGAGCTTGTCGAGGCGATCGCGATCAGCTTGGTCCATCGAGATCGAGAAGTCGCCGAAGCGGATGATCTCGACGCCGTACGGCTCGATGTGCTTGCGCACGCCCTCGAGCGTGGAGGCTTCGATCTCGTCGGTGTATGCGCCCGACGTGACCTTCATCATCGGCCAGTTCTGTTTGACGATGAGCTCGGCGATGCCGTCCTTCATCACCTTCTGGACCTGGCTCTTGAACCAACCGACGAACCCTTCGTTGGTGGTGGCGCGCTGACCGACGAGCCCGATGACGAGCTTGGTGGGATCGATCACGCGAGCGCTGAACTCGCCGTGCACCATGATGCGGACGCGGAGCTGCGTCTGCGGATCTTGGACGTCACCTATCGACGTGCCGAACTTGATCGACGCGAGCTCGCGGGTGGTGACGAAGAAGACTTCACAGATGAAGACGTTGCCGCCCGTGAACTTGTCGATCAGCTGACCGAGGAACGGGATGTTGGAGGCGTCGAGCGTGTGACGGCCTGCGGAGAAGCTTCCGACGAACTTGCCGTCCTTGAAGAACAGCGCGACTTCGTCGGAATCGACGGTCAGCTGCGCCTTCATCGGAATCGTTTGATCGGGGTGCTTGTAGACCCACTGATCCTTTGCGGAGTCGGGTCGCGCGATCGCGAGCTCGGCTACGCCACCCTTGATGAAACTGATGATTCCCATCTGTCGCCTCCTAGCAGCTCGTACGTTAGCATGCAGTACATGCGGTCGTGGGTGATCCTCGTCGGCGCGTTGGTGGTTGTCGCCGGCTGCGGTGACGATGGCGGGACACCGGATGCACCTCCTTCCGTGGCTGCGATCAGCGGTCGCGTGTGGGCGCCGAACCAAGGGCCAGCGCAGGCCTTGCTCGGGCAAGAGGTGCCGGTGTCCGGTGCGCTCGTGTACGCGTCGACGACAAAGCCGGATCCGATCCCGAGCGGGGTGTACTGCGAGCGCTGCGTCGCGGTGCCGCCGAGCGGCGTGCTCACCGGCGCCGACGGTAGCTTCCGTCTCGAGGTCGAGCCCGGTCACTACTGGCTCGTCGTGCAGAAGGGGCAGTTCCGGATCGAAGCCGAGTACGACCTCGCCGGCGTGATGGACATCCCGTTCGAGCAGACGACGCTGCCCTCGGTCAACGATCCGGAGATGGGCAAGACGATGCCGCGGATCGCGATGGCGCAGGGCAGTCACGATCGGATCGAGGACGTGCTCGGAAAGCTCGGCATCAAGAACGGCACGGACGACGGTCCGGAGATCAGCGTCTACACGTGGGACGTCGCGGCGACCGAGAACTACTCGGTCGCGTATCTGCTGTCGAACATCGACGAGCTGCGCCGGTTTCACATCGTGTTCTTTCCATGTCAGACGGACATTCCAGCGGACGTCGCGGCGCTGCTGCGCGATCAAACGGTGCTGACGAACATCCGGCGCTACGTGAACGAGGGCGGCAAGCTGTACGTGACGGACTGGGCGGGCGAGGTCGCGGACCACGCGTTCCCGCAACAGATCGAGCTCGGCGATGCGGCCGCCGACAGCGACGGCACGTACGACGCCACGACGCTCGCGGGCACGCTCACCGTCGACGGCACTGCGGACGGCGACTTCTATAACGTCAGCGATGCGCGCGTGACGGATCCCGATCTCTCCGCGTGGCTCGGTCTGCAGGCGGGGCCCGACGACAGCGGCATGGTCACGACGTTCGATCCGGACAGCTTCTCGGTCCCCGACGTGTGGAATTGGATCAAGAAGACCAACCCGGTGCAGATCGGCGTCGATGCGCAGAGCCAACCGATCTACGACATGCCGAAGGTGTGGTTGACGGGCAGTCGGCCGGCGACGGCGGGCGCGGCGGCCCGACCACTGGCGGTGACCTATCAACCCACCGGCTGCGGCAAGGTGATGTACACGCCGTTCCAGACGACGACAGCAACACACCCGGGATTGACCGCGAAGGAACGCGTGCTGCTCTATCTGATCCTCGAGATCAGCACCTGTTCTCCCGACCCGTTCGAGTGAGTCGAGCAAAGCCGATAGCTTCGGCCCCCCGTGCACATCCGGCCTATTCCCCGCGCGAGCAAGCTCACCAAAAATCTCTGAACTGCGAACGAAAGGTCTCAGTTCACCTACAGTTGCGAAACATGCGCGTCGCGAGTTTCCACTTGATTGCTACGGCCACGCTTCTAAGATGCGCGCCATGAAGATGAGGTCCGTCGCGTTGCTTGCTGTCTTGGTTTCGGGGGGCGTTGTCGCCTGTGGTCCATCTGGCCGCCCCGGCGCCGATGACGACGGAAGCGACGGTGCCGATGCGAACATCACGGGACAGGAAGTCTGCACCGACGCCGTCGACAACGATGGCGACGGACGCACGGACTGCTCCGATGTCGATTGCTCCGGCATCGATGGATGCCCGGTCTGCGGCTCCGTCGAGAATCCCGAAGCGCAGCCACTCGCGCTGCCCGACGGCATCTCGAGCGGAACGATGTGCTCGACCGACGCCGAGTGCACCACGGCCACCGCGCCGAACTGCGTCGCGAAGGAATGCCACGCGTCGTACACGTCGACGCTCGACTTCATCGGGTTCCCGCAGAACTCGACGCTCACGGATCCGAACAAGCTGCTCAAGGTCTGCGTGAAGATCGAGCACTCGTGGCTTCGCGATCTGCAGATGGAGCTCATCACGCCGTCCGGTGTGATCCTCATCCTCCACAAGTTCATCGATCGCGTCGGCGGCGAGATCTACCTCGGCAACGCGAACGACAACGACACGGCGGCGAGCCCCGTCGCGGGCACTGGCTTCGACTACTGCTGGACGCCACAAGCGCTGACCGACATGTTGAGCTCGCCGACGATGTCGTCGGGTGGCAACGAGATCCTCCCCGCGGGCGACTACAAGTCGGTCTCGCCGTGGACCGCGATGACCGGCACGCAGCTCAACGGCACGTGGACGATGCGCGTCACCGACCTGTGGGGCGCGGATAACGGCTTCCTCTTCGAGTGGTCGATCAAGTTCGACCCGACGCTCGTCAGCGACTGCGCCGGCCCGATCATCCTGTAGTAGTTCGAGTACGCTGCGCTGGTGCGGATCCGGCGCGCGATCATCTGGCTCGTCGCTATCAACGCGGCGCTGTTGATCGCCGGCTTCGTGGCCCTGCCCGAAGTCGCGCAGCGCGCGGGCTCCGGCATTCGCGTCGGGCTCGTGTTCGACGTCGGTGGCAAGAACGACAAGTCGTTCAACGAGTCCGCGTGGCGAGGGCTCGAGCGCGTCCGGACCGAGCTCGGTGTCGACGTGCAGTACATCGAGCCGACCGAAGGCGCCGATCGCGAGAGTGCACTTCGCTCGCTCGCCGCGCGCGGCGTGGATCTCGTGATCGGCGTCGGGTTCATCTTCGGTCCCGACCTCGAGCGACTGGCCGTGCAGTTCCCGAACGTGAAGTTCGCGGGCATCGACTACGCGCCGTCTCCCGGTGCCCGTTCACTGCCGAACCTCGCCGGCCTCGCGTTCCGAGAGCATGAAGGCAGCTTCGTCGTCGGTGCGATCGCGGGATTGCTCACGCACACGAAGATCGTCGGCTTCGTCGGCGGCATGAAGATCCCGCTGATCCGCAAGTTCGAGGCGGGCTACGAAGCCGGCGTTCACCACGTGTGTCCGACGTGCCGCGTGCTCGGCGCGTACGCGGGCACCGAGCCCAAAGCATTCGCCGATCCGTCGCTCGGTGAAGAGCTCGCGAGCGCGCAGTTCTCGAACGGCGCCGACGTGATCTTCCACGCGGCCGGCAAGACCGGTGACGGCGTCTTCGCGGCCGCGAAGAACCACGGTGGCCGCGCCATCGGTGTCGATAGCGATCAATACGAAGCGATGCCGTGCTGCGTGGTCACCTCGATGGTCAAGCGCGTCGACGTCGCGGTCGTCGACATCACCAAGGATCTCATCGCCGGCAAGTTTCGCGGCGGCATCCACGAGCTCGGCCTCGCCGAGGATGGCGTCACGTTCGTGGCCGACGATCGCAATCGTCACCTGCTGCCACCCGAGGTGGTCCAGCGAGCGCGCGCGATCGCGGAGCAGATCGTCGCGGGCGAGATCGTGGTGCCCTCGCGATGACCGGCGTCCCACACACCGCGGTGGCCTCGCCGTGAGCTCGGTCTGGCCGCAGATCCCGCGCGATGCATCGCTGGTCGTCGACGCGCTACTCGTGAAGTCGTATCCGGGGTGTCCGGTGCTGCGCGGCGCGAAGCTCGCCGTGCGGCGCGGAACGGTGCACGCGCTTGTCGGCGAGAACGGTGCGGGCAAGTCGACGCTCGTGAAGATCATCGCCGGCGTCCTCCCTGCCGATGCGGGCTCGCTCTACCTCGGCGGCACGCAGCGCCGTCTCGATACGTGGACCCGCATCGTCGCGCGCGGGGCCGGCGTGGGCATCGTGCAGCAGCACGGGGCGTTCGCCGAGACGCTGTCCGTTGTCGAGAACTCCGTGCTCGGGGCCGAAGGCGGACCGCTGCTCGCGCTCGACGCGCCGGCCGCCGCGCTCGCGAAGCTCGGCGCGGAGCTCGGCCTCGCGATCGATCCGCACGCGATCGCGGGCGCGCTGTCCGTCGGGGCCGCGCAGCGCGCCGAGATCGTGGCGGCGCTGGTCGATGTGTGGCGCGCCGAACGCGCGGGGCCATCGACGAGCGGGCCATCGACGAGCCGTCCATCGGCGAGCGGGCCACCGACGCGCGGGCCATCGCCGAGCGGGCCATCGACG
>Ga0154020_10000568_pt1 | contig 45003 bp, 42 predicted proteins | sample Klosneuvirus_201_FD_109709 | JGI IMG/M metagenome (GOLD analysis project Ga0154020, IMG submission 109709) | Active sludge microbial communities from wastewater, Klosterneuburg, Austria - Klosneuvirus_20160825_MG | ecosystem: Engineered > WWTP > Aerobic digester > Activated sludge | place... | reverse complement strand
TAAATGTTTTTTTCATATATATTTTGTTAAAGGTTGAACAAATGTACACAAATAACACTTAGAAGATATACGCATTAAGTGGTAATTTGTAGATGTTTCTATTTACTCGCTAATTTGCTTTTAGCGTAAGTAATTAAAATAGGAAGTACTGACAATCCAATGATGCCTAAACAAACTAAATCAATATGCTTTCTTATAAATTCAACTTCGCCTAATAAATAGCCTGCCGTGGTTAAGCTGCCTATCCATAATGCACCACCTAAAATATCGAACATTAAATACTTTTTGTAATTCATTTCACTCACACCGGCAGCAAAAGGGGCGAAGGTGCGCACAAACGGAACGAAACGCGCCATAATGATGGCTTTAGTACCGTGTTTTTCAAAAAAGGCGTGAGCCGAATCTAAGTGCTTTTGTTTAACAATGGATGAACCCTTCCATTTGAAATGAAAAACTTTCAACCCAACTGTTCTCCCAATCCAATAATTACAATTATCACCAACCACTGCTGCAATGAATAATAATATCAGTAAATACGACATGTTTAAATGCCCTGTACGCGCAAATAAACCGGCCGTGAATAATAAGGAGTCGCCTGGCAAAAAAGGCATGGCCACTAAACCTGTTTCAATAAATATTACAAGAAAAAGAACAACATAAATTAGTGTACCATAATTAGCAAACAGCCAGTCAAAATCCAGATGTAAAATGTGTTTGAATAGTTCAATCATAATAAAAAAAGATGGGGATAATTAATAAAAATGTGTGCGTGATTGCCTTTAAATTCCTACTTCTTCAATATAAGTAAGGATACCGCCCTTTAAGTTAAGCAGATTAGTGAAGCCATGTTGCGATTCTAAAGCCTGAATAACTGCCGCACTGCGTTTGCCGCTTCTGCAATATATTATTACCTTTTTGTCTTTAGAAATCTTGTCTAAATTGTCAATTACATCTCCCATTGGGATTAACTCACCATTCAAATTCACTTCTTCATATTCATGTGGTTCCCTAACATCAATTAATTGAATGTTGGTTTTCTTATCCATTAGTGCTTTTAATTCGGCAGCTGTTATCTCTTGCATGGCATTATGTTTTGATGATATATTTAGATTTAAGTGCTTTGTTTCATATTGTCAGGTAAGAAAGTGAAAAAAGTGTCACCTCTTAAACCGATTCTCAAAGTTTCTAAAGGAATAACGTCATCTACACCAATGTTACCAACATTTACGTTGCAACCAAACAACTTCAGAAAATAAACTTGCTGGGTTTTTTGTGGGGTTTCCCAAATAATATTCTCCAGTTTTATCTTATTCACTATACGGTTAATTAATAGGGTATGTGCACTTCCGTTTTTATGAAAAATCCCAACAGTTCCGCTTTCGCGGGCTTCTGCGATTACTTTATAAGCACCAGCTTCAAGTTCTGCCTGCATCATCTTAATCCATCGGGCCGGATGAATAATCACGCCTTCTTCTTTAGAGCCAACTTCACTTAGCACTGTGTAGTTTTTAGCCAGTTTGCTAATGTATTTACATTTTTCTTCGTGATCGATGTTAATGCTACCATCTGATACTTCTGCCGAATCGATACCGAATGAATCAGCAAATTTAATATACTCATCAACTTTATTTCTGATAACGAATGCTTCAAAAAGTGTACCTCCTAAATAGACTTTAATGTTATTTCTTTGATAAAGTTTTACCTTTTCTTTTACATTTTTAGAAATAACAGAAGTACCGAATCCTAACTTAACAAAATCAATATAATCAGAACTGCTTTCCATAAGGTCTTCAGCCTGTCTAAGACTTATACCTTTGTCCATAACCATGGTTATTCCTGTTTTTCTTGGTTTTTCGGTACGATCCGGTAGAAAAGGTAAATTGATATTGTACGCCATATTAGTTTTTAAAAGAATTTATTAATTCAAGTACTTGATTGTCCTCTTTTAACGCGGGGGCATATTCAAATATTTCTGTGTATTTATTAAAATCCATTTCCATGGCTTTCGATAAAGATTCCAAACCTTCGTTGCGTTTTCCGGTTTCCATTAAAATAACACCTAAACGGTAGTAAAGTTCTGCCACATCAGGGAAATATTTAATGCCTTCAGTAAGCGTTTCGATACAGTCTTTGTAATAACCTGCTTCATCCAATAGTTTTGCATAATCCAACCAAACATCGAAATCTGGATATTCTAATTCTATTACTCTTTGATAAGCCATGGCCGCTTCTTCATGAAAGCCTAATTTTTGCTGTACTTCTGCAAAAACATACCAGTATTCTGCTTCATTCGGATTGATTTCAAGTGCCTTTTTTATATAGTGAATTCCTTCAGTCAAACGGTTCAATGCATCCAAAGCAACACCAATACCCAACCATGCGTCGGCATAAGCCGGGTCTAATTTTACACAGCGGTTATAATTCACCAATGCTTCTTCAAATTCGTTCAGGTTCTCGTAGCATTCTCCAATATAATAATAGGTGCTCGCTTCCTTGTTTTCATATTTAAAGGTTTCCTGATATACGGCAATTGCTTCACGGTACATTTCGAGTTGAGCCAGGGAATTAGCTTTATTAAAATAGGCAGAGCTGAATTTATCATTAATAGCAATGGCATAATCATATGCTTCAATGGCCTTCTCATATAATCCAAATCGGTTATATGCCAAGCCTAAATTAAACCAGGCGTAATAGCTATAAGGAAATTCATCGATGTAATCAATAAAAAATGAAATAGCTTCTTCAGCTTTACCTGTCAAATCAAAACACAACGAAAGTTCGTTTAATGCTACTTCATTGCGCGGATTGATTTTTAATGCTTTTTTAAGATAGAACGAAGCATCATCCGGTTTGTCTTCATTTAAGAACTCAACCCCTAATGCCAAATAAACTTCATCTTTATACTCTGCCAGTGGCAGGGCTTTTTTGAAATTTTCAATAGCTTGTTCGCCAAGCCCCATTTGGCTATATATATAACCGCGGGCCATTAACAAATCAAAATTAGCACTTTCGGTTTGTTCAACTTCATTAAGCAATGCGAGCGCTTCTTTTGTGAAGTGCTGACTCGATAAATATTGAGCTTGTTTTATTTTTAAGGCTGCAGAGTAAGGGTATTGTTTAAGTCCAAATTCGAGGGCCTTTTTAATCATATCATAATTAAGCCATTGAAAATAGTATTCTATAATATCTTCGAGTTCGTCAGCATCAAAAAAAGATGTGGTGCCATTGGCTATCATCTCTTCGAAACGCTTTAGCGATTCCTCAAAGTCCTGACCTTCAAAATTATCTCCTTCAAAATCACTCATAAAAATCCTCTTATTAATACAAAGTTAAGGTATTTTTCGTCAAATGATGACTATGTTTTTAACAGAATTATCGTAAATTATGTCAATAAAAATACGCCAATAAAACTAGCTGCCTAAAACAGAGTAGTAACTTTACAAAAAATCAAAATTGTGACTTTAATTAAAAGTATTTCAGGAATTAGGGGAACCATTGGAGGTAAGCCCGATAATGGATTAACTCCCTTAGATATTGTTAAGTATACATCAGCTTATGCAACACTCATTATCAGAAATTGTAAAAGCGGAATACCTGTTGTTGTTGTTGGGCGCGACGCCCGATTATCGGGTAGCATGGTGAACAGCATTGTTTGCGGTACTTTAACCGGTATGGGCATTAATGTAATTGATTTAGGTTTAAGTACAACTCCTACTGTGGAAATGGCAGTTACAGATTTAAAGGCACAAGGAGGAATCATACTTACAGCATCCCATAATCCTAAGCAATGGAATGCCTTAAAATTATTGAACGAAAAAGGCGAATTTATTTCTGAAGCAGAAGGAAAAATGATTCTCGAATTAGCTTCAAAAGATGATTATACTTACTGTGAAGTGGGTCAGCTTGGAAAAGTTACTCAAAACAATGATATGCTGAAAATGCATATTGATAAAATATTGAAGCTGCCTTATATTGATGTGAATGCTATAACGGCTGCTGATTTCACAGTTTCATTAGATGCTATTAATTCCAGCGGCGGATTCGCAGTTCCGGAATTGCTATCGGCATTAGGAGTAAAAAAAATACACAAATTGTATTGTGAGCCTGATGGACATTTTGCACATAACCCTGAGCCTTTACCTGAACATCTAGCGGATTTATCATCTTTAGTAGTTAAAACTAAATCACACGTCGGGATAAGTGTTGATCCGGATGTTGACAGATTAGCCATGGTATGTGAGGATGGGCAAATGTTTGGTGAAGAATATACCTTAGTAACGGTTGCCGATTGTATCTTGTCTTATCATAAGGGAGGAAATACAGTTTCAAACTTATCATCTACACGTGCACTAAGGGATATTACAGAGAAAGGAGGAGGTAAATATTCCGCTTCAGCTGTAGGTGAAGTGAATGTTGTAACCATGATGAAGGAAACGAATGCTGTAATAGGCGGCGAAGGAAATGGCGGCATAATTTTACCGGAGTTACATTATGGCCGAGATGCTTTAGTAGGAATTGCCATCTTTTTAACGCATTTGGCAAAATCCGGCAAATCTGTTTCTGTCTTGAGAAAATCATATCCTAATTATTTTATCTCGAAGAATAAAATTGAATTGACACCGGAAATTAATGTTGACAGAGTTTTAGAAAGTATGAAAAATAAATACTCAAAGCAGCCTGTTAATACGGTTGACGGTGTTAAAATTGAGTTTGATAAGGAATGGGTTCACTTGAGAAAATCGAATACCGAGCCAATTATCCGCATTTATTCCGAAAGCACATCGATGGCAACGGCCGACACCTTAGCCCAGAAAATCATCAGCGACATTAAGGAGATTATTAAAAACTAGAGCTGAATTAGACCTGTTCCACTTGGAGTTTTTCATAATGTTAATTGTCCGGATTTGTTCTTAAAATAATTTAAAGAATCCTATAATTTTATTATTTTTAATGTTTCAACATTTAATTTAATTGCATATTTGTTTTAATAATTTTTTATAATGGCCAAAATATATTTAGATAACGCTGCTACCACAAAAATGGACGAAGAAGTGTTGAATGCCATGCTACCATTTATGCGCGATGATTATGGAAATCCATCATCCATTCATGCTTTTGGCAGGAAAACACGTACCGCAATTGAATCGGCGCGTAAAACAGTAGCTAAATATTTGAATGTTTCACCTGCCGAAATTTTTTTTACATCAGGTGGAACTGAGGCGGATAATATGGCAATTGTTGAAGCCATTGATACTTATGATTTAAAGCATGCCATATCAAGTAAAATTGAACATCATGCGGTGGAGCACACGCTTGAAGTACTTGAAAAAGCAGGTAAGATTAAAGTAAGTTGGGTTAATGTTGACGAAAAAGGCAATGTGGATTTGCAGCATTTAGAAGAGTTGTTAAAAAATAATGAGCGTAGTCTGGTTTCATTAATGCATGCCAATAACGAAATAGGAACTCTTTTGCCAATTAAAAAAGTTGGTGAGTTGTGCGAAAAGTTCAATGCTATTTTTCACAGTGATACGGTGCAAACGATGGGTCATTACAAGATGGATTTACAAAATCTCAACGTTCATATGATTTCCTGTGGTGCACATAAATTTCACGGGCCAAAAGGAGTAGGTTTTATTTATGTAAAACATAGTTTGAAAATTAAACCTTTCATAAATGGTGGTTCTCAGGAACGAAATATGCGTGGAGGGACAGAAAATCTTTATGGCATCGTTGGATTAGCTAAAGCCTTTGAAATGGCCAATGAGCACATGGACGAGCATCAAGCTACTATAAAGTCAATAAAGAATTATATGATAGAGCAACTTGTAGCTAACATTGAAGGCATGGAATTTAATGGTGAAATAGCAGATAGTTCTTTATATACAGTCCTAAGTTGCCGTTTCCCAAAACATCCAGACGCCGAAATGCTGTTGTTTAATCTTGACATTGCCGGTATAGCAGCGAGTGGGGGAAGTGCTTGTACCAGCGGAAGCAACCAGGGCTCTCATGTATTACGTGGTATTGGTGTAGATATGAACCGGCCTTCAGTCCGTTTTAGTTTTAGTAAATACAATACCAAAGAAGAAATTGATATTGTGGTGAAGAAATTAAAGGAGATGTTTGCTATTAATGTTAAGGCCTAAAAAAGCTTAGTGTTAAAATATCTGGCAGGCAATAACGCCGGTAAAGAATCCTATAATAAGTCCATAAAATAAAAATTCCCAGCGCCTACTTTTTTTATGCATAATTAAATACATGTTTTATTATGTACCAAAATTCATAAAAAAATGATTATGATGTGTTATAAAATCAGTAAGATTAGCTTAAGAATTTATGAAATATCATGCCGGAATTAATGTTTTATTGATTGCGGAATTTATTTTACTTAATAATTTCATAATATTTCATCTCTTATGGCTTAATGTGTATTTTCTTACTTTGAGTCCACTATAATATATCATGAGAAAATTCTGTAAAGTAAGAAACCGTTTAAGAAATAATAAAGATTTGCGTTTAAGTGTTAGCGCCTCAGGTGACCTAAGTAAATATACATTGAAGCAATTGAATGATATCGCCGCAGCAACAGCGGTGAACAATAATTGGGCTGATGAATGGCTAAAGCAAAGGAGCAATTTAAAGCATAGCCAATCCATGTTTCCTGTAAATATGATCACTTCAGATGGATTTAATTTAAGCTGGTGGGAGAACTAAAAGTGAAGGCTACCTTTTTTATCGCGTAAGTTCACCAATAATCTGACTGTATATCTGAAACTTTTCGGTTAGATCTTTTCTATTCGCCATTTCAAAATCGGTAAAATCAAATCCAGGCGAAACGGTGCAACCAACCAGACTAAATTCACCACCCTTTTTTACGCGCGAACCAAACCAGTTTCCTGCCGGTACAACATATTGAAGGTATTGTCCGTTTTTAATATCGTTCCCGATTTCTGTTATTTTAAGTTCACCGGATACTGTTATTTCTATTACTTCCAATGCATCGCCCCCATAAAAATGCCACATCTCATCCGACTTAATTTTATGGAAAGCAGAAAAATTATTTTTCTCAATAAGGAAATAAATACCGGTTGAGCAGTTTCGTTTTCCACTGAAATTTTCAAAGTTTTGTTCTGAATGGCTTCTGTAGGTTTCCTTATAATAACCGCCTTCGGGGTGAGGCAATAAATTTAAATATCGTATATAAGATTGCGCATCCATGCGTAAATAGATTTTATTTTAAATTAAAGTTCTACTAAAAAAACAGGCAGAATAAAAAACCCCGTATAACCGGGGTTTAACTTTAGGTGTGAACTACTTCAATTTTATTTACCAAGGTACTTTCAAAGACCTTTAGTGATTTTGAGTAGTTTAAAATGTTGTTGATGCAATTTGCAGATGGTTCGGCAAACTGTGGTAATTTCTGCTCTTCTTTTGAAGTTTCAGTGTCTTTTGTAGTATGTAAAGAAGAATGTAAAGTAGATGTTTTTATCATCGGCTAGGGGATTAGGGTTTATACTCTCATTTTACTTATAACGGAAGGTATTGAAAAATATTGTATGGCTCCAGAAAATGGGAATAAAAAAGCCCGACCAGTTATTAACATGGTCGGGCCCTCAAAAAACTAAAAACCATGGCGTGTTTTTAGTTAGCTCTATCCGGAAGCTCGTCCGGACGGATTGTTTTTATTCCTAATTTACTGATATTCAGTAATTAGGCAGGTAAATTATGATTTACCGTCTAACTTATCTTTAAGGTCAGATAAAGCCGAAATATCACCTAAAGTGGTTTTTTCAACATTGTCTTTCACCTTTTTCACTGCTTTCTTAGCATCTTCGTAATCGGCCTTTTTAACAGCTTTCTCAACTTTGCGGGCTTCTTCTTTTACTTCTTCATGCAAACGGGCATGAGAAACAACGATACGCTTTGCGTCTTTGCTGAATTCGATTACTTTGAATTCTAATACTTCTTCAGATTTAGCAGTAGTGCCATCAGCTTTTGCTAAGTGGCGTGCAGGACAGAATCCTTCTACACCATAAGGTAAACCAATAATAGCACCTTTATCATTTACATTCATTACTGTACCGTTATGGATAGAGTCGATTGTAAATACTGTTTCAAAAACATCCCAAGGATTATCTTCAAGTTGCTTGTGTCCTAATGATAAACGACGGTTTTCGCCATCAATTTCCAATACAACAACATCCATTTTATCTCCTACTTTACAGAACTCGCTTGGATGCTTAATTTTCTTGCTCCAAGATAAATCAGAGATATGAACTAATCCGTCAACACCTTCTTCTAACTCTACAAACACACCGAAATTGGTGAAGTTGCGAACTGTTCCAGTGTGACGAGTACCTTTAGCATACTTCTCCATGATCATATTCCAAGGATCAGGAGTTAATTGCTTCATGCCTAAACTCATTTTGCGCTCATCGCGGTCTAAAGTTAAAACAACAGCTTCAACTTCATCACCAACTTTTACGAAATCTTGAGCACTGCGTAAGTGTTGGCTCCAGCTCATTTCACTTACGTGAATTAAACCTTCAACTCCTGCAGCTACTTCAATAAATGCACCGTAATCAGCTATAACAACTACTTTACCTTTTACTTTATCACCAATTTTCACATCCGTGCTAAGTGCATCCCAAGGATGAGCAGATAATTGTTTTAAACCTAAAGCGATACGTTTTTTATCATCATCAAAATCAAGAATTACCACTTGAATTTTCTCGTCTAATTTAACGATCTCTTCAGGGTGGTTAATACGGCCCCATGATAAGTCAGTGATGTGGATTAATCCGTCTACACCGCCTAAATCAATAAACACACCGTAAGAAGTAATGTTTTTCACAGTTCCTTCTAATACTTGTCCTTTTTCTAATTTAGAAATGATTTCACGTTTTTGGTTCTCGATCTCAGCTTCAATTAAAGCTTTGTGAGAAACAACTACGTTTTTAAATTCGTTGTTGATTTTAACAACCTTAAACTCCATCGTTTTTCCAACATAAACGTCGTAATCACGGATAGGTTTAACATCAATTTGTGAACCCGGTAAAAATGCTTCAATACCGAATACATCCACAATAAGACCACCTTTAGTACGGCATTTAACATAACCTTTAATAACTTCGTTAGTGTTAAGTGCATCGTTAACGCGATCCCAACTTTTATTAGCACGCGCTCTTTTATGAGAAAGCACTAATTGTCCATTAGTGTCTTCAGCTTTTTCAATAAAAACCTCTACTTTATCACCAATTTTCAAATCTGGGTTGTAACGGAATTCTGATAATGCAACAACACCATCTGATTTGTAACCGATATTTACAACCACCTCACGGTTGTTTTTGGAAACCACAGTACCTTCAAGAATCTGAAGATCGTTTACTGTACTTAATGATTTACCGTACAATTCATCTAACTTAACACGCTCGTCAAGAGAATAATTGTCTTGTTTTTTTCCAATAGAACTCCAGTCAAAATCCGGATTTCCAACTTGGGCCTTTTCTGCCATTTTTTTAATTTACTTGTATTGAGCTAATCAGGGCTAACTCAAGGGGTTAAACTTATAATTTGAAAAAACCGTCTCTCCCTGAAAAAACGGGCTACAAATATACGATAAAAAATAGTTGAACCTGTAAATAAAATGCTTTTTAACGAAAAATAAGTGTTTGATAACTAGATACTTATTTCTTTTGTTTTAAAACTAAAAAAGCCATTAATTTGTGTTGTTAATCGTTTCTAAACCTTCAGGAAAATGACAAAAACAGTTACCTATGGCATAGAAATTTCGGTTGTTAGTAAATACTGGCCGGAACAGTCAAGTCCAAAAGACAACCTTTATTTTTTTGTTTATTATATCACTATTGAAAATAAAGGCAATCAGGCGGTGCAATTAATAAAAAGACATTGGGATATTTTTGACAGTATTAACGACAAAAGAGTAGTTGAAGGAATTGGCGTTGTTGGTGAAACACCAATTTTAGAGCCAGGCGAAAAATACGAATACAACAGCGGCTGCAACCTTAACTCTGAAATAGGATACATGAAGGGTTATTATACAATGAAAAAATTAGTTGATGGTTCAGAAATTGAAGTGACTATTCCTCAATTCAATTTAGTGGTGCCTGCTAAACTCAATTAATCTGGATAAATCACAAAATTTCTAGGCGTTTCGTATAAAGTCACTTGAATTGTAAATTCAGGTGAAATTTTCGGACGCATAATTTCATAAATCACTCTGGCTATATTTTCTGCTGTAGGATTGGTGTTTTTCATTTCCGGAACATCCAGATTTAAGTTTTTATGATCAAAGCGCTCAATAATTTCGTCACTTAGCAAATCACTTAATACTTTTAAATCCATTACAAATCCTGTTTCAGGGTCAACTTTACCGCTTACTTTGAAAAGTAAATCGTAATTGTGTCCGTGGTAATTAGGATTAGCGCAAAGGCCGAATACCTCTTTGTTTTTTGTTTCATTCCAATTGTTATTATATAATTTGTGCGCCGAATGAAATGAGATTTTTCTAATTACCGATGTATTCATATTATTTGCAATATTGTTCTATTAATTTAAAAGCCATTGTGTCACCTAAACTATCTGCTTTTTCAAGGTCCTGACAGGCACCACGTTTGTCTTTGCTGGCGAATTTTAATGCCGCACGGTTTACATATGCAGCGCCATAATTAAATTTCAACTTTATGGCATAGTCAAGATCTTTTAATCCCTCTACAAATTGCTTGTTTTCACCTTTAGCGAGCCCGCGGTAGTTATAAATTACCGGGTTTTTAGGGGTTAATTTCGCGGCCTCATCTAAGTCAATGATGGCATTGGTAAAATCTTTGCTGTTAATTCTTGCAGCAGCCCTTGAAATATAAGTATCTACTTCGCCGGGATTGGCATCAATGTATACACTCCAGTCTTTCGCTGCACCTGCATAATCTGCTACTTCAAATTTTGTTTTAGCTCTAGTTTTATAAAGATTGTAATCCGGTTTATCAGCAGGAATGGTTTTTTCTGCATCATTTAATTCTTTGAGGGCATAATTGTATTCCTTCATTGCAAGGCGTATTTCTGCTTTTAATAAATAAGCTTCGGTGTATTTTTTATTTTCATCAACAGCATATTGAGCGAGGCTCAGTGCCTTTTTGTATTCTTTACCTGTAAACATGAGCAGGGCTCTGTAATAAAAAAATTCCGCATCATCTACGCGTTGATTGCCGGCACTATCCAGCATCATCTTCGAATCATTATATCGTTTAGCCTTAAAGTAAATTATCCCCAATTGTTTAAGCGCTTCAAAATTGTTAGGGTCAGTTTTGAGGGTCCATGAATAATCAAATTCGGCACCAAACTCATCGCCTAATTTCATTTTTGCGAGCCCCATTTTGTTGCTGGCTATAACATGTTCAGGTTTTATACGTAATGCCTTAGTAAGTAACGGCATCGATTCTTTCCATTTAGCTGAATCCTGAAGTTTAAGAGCTTCCTTCACAAGGTCTTCTTCCGGCCGCTTAATTACAGAATCTGCGGCTGCCGGGTCTCCTACAACCCCAAATCCTTTATCCTGCCCCCAAACTTTTGCAAATAGAATAAAAAACAAATATATAAGGTACCGTTTATCCATTTTTAGCACCTTAAAAGTAATAATAAAAAACGTTGTCTTGTTTTTTTTATATATTTAAAAAAAATTAAAAATATGGGACCAGGGTTAATTGTGTTAATAGTGATAGGACTTCTATTGTTAGTACTATCTTTTAAAACCGTGCAGCAAGGTACTGTTGCCGTCATTACTGTATTTGGGAAATACAGACGTGTTATGCGGCCGGGTTTGAATTTTAAACTTCCGATAATAGAAAAGGTTGCCAAAAGAATCTCCATCCAAAATCGAAGCGCCGAATTGGGTTTTCAGGCTGTAACCATTGATCAGGCCAACGTGAACTTTACGGCCATGTTACTCTATTCAGTTTTGAATCACGATGAGGAAACTATAAAGAGTGTTGCATTTAAATTCTTAGACGAGCGTAATTTTATGCAAGCTTTAGTACGTTCTGTTGAAGGAAGTGTACGGGCTTTTGTAGCAACAAAAAAGCAATCTGAGGTTTTAATACTAAGAAGGGATATTGTTGAGGCGGTTAAAGATCAGTTGGATATTACTCTCGAAGGATGGGGTTATCACCTTATTGATTTACAATTGAACGATATTACATTTGATGAAGAGGTAATGCGTTCAATGGCAAAAGTGGTAGCAAGTAATAACCTAAAGGCGGCAGCTGAAAATGAAGGACAAGCTTTATTAATTACAAAAACTAAAGCTGCAGAAGCAGAAGGTAATGCCATTAAAATTACTGCGCAATCGGAAAAAGATGCCGCTCAATTGCGCGGGCAAGGGGTGGCCTTATTCAGACAAGAAGTAGCAAGAGGTATGGCCAATGCCGCACATGAAATGACTAATGCGAATTTGGATGCTAACCTGATTTTATTTAGCATGTGGACGGAAGCTGTTAAGAATTTTGCAGAGCACGGTGAGGGTAATGTTATCTTCTTGGATGGCAGTGTAGAAGGGATGCAGAAAACAATGAAAGATATGATGGCAATTAACCAATTAAATCTCAAAGACAAAAAATAGCGTATAATTTCGCTAAAATTATTTGATCATATGAGCCGTCTGGAAGCGATTTCAGGCGGTTTTTTAATGTAATATGATTGCTGTCGCACAATAAAAGAAAGTTGCTAATCACTAAAATCGGCTTTATTTTTACAATTTAGGCGAATGTTATTTATCCACATTAGTTAAACAATGAGTTATCCTTTAGTTAGTGTTTGTATTCCTACTTTTAACGGCGCCGGTTTTATCGGGCAATGCATTGAAAGTTGCGCGAATCAAACATACTCTAACATTGAAATTGTCATTTGTGATGATTGTTCAAGCGATGAAACGATTTCAATTATTGAAAAATACGCTAAGGCCGACAAACGAATAAAGGCTTATAAAAACGCCAATAATTTAGGATTGGTTGGCAACTGGAATGCAACACTAAAAAACGCTACAGGAGAGTATATTAAATGGATGTTTCAGGATGACCTGATGGAACACAATGCTGTTGAATCCTTTGTAGAAGCCGCAAAAAGCAATCATGATTTTATTGTTTCTAAAAGAAATTTTGTTCTTTATCCGGAAGCCACTGAATCAGAAAAAGAATACTACTTCAAAAAAATCAGGAAGCTGGAAAATTATTTTTCAGACAACGAAAATACGCATTATTTTAGTTCTGCTGAAATTGCCAGGCTTACAACTGAGAACATAGCTCTTAATTTTATCGGAGAACCAAGTTTAATGTTTTTTAAAAGAAGCCTTATAAATGATGTAGGTCTTTACGACGATAAATTGGTGCAAATTTGTGATTTGGAGTTTAATCTGAGATTGGCCGTTAAATCCGGTGTTTTTGTCATCAATAAGCCATTGTGTAGTTTTTCTATCCACGCTAATTCTACAACGTCTTCTAATCTTAATAAAAAATATTTCAGGTTACGTTACATTGAACAAGCTTATTTTGCTTTTAAACTTTTGAATGATAAAGCATTTTTATTTTTGCAAAATCAATTGTCTTTCATGCAAAAATTGAAGCTTGGTTTTTACTGGAAGTACAGAATGCATGAAGCTAACAAATACATTGCCCGCCAGACAAATAAAACAGAATGTATAAATGAACTTCAAAAATTCCCTGAATTAAAATACGGATGGTTTACAGGTTTAATTAATTATCCATTATTCCAAATAACTGATTTGCTTAAATCGAGGAGGTAAATCTCCTTTAAACTGATATAATTAGTATCTTTATTCGTTTAATCAATGAGCTTGACTTTTAGTATAATAGTACCATCATTTAATCAGCCTTCATATATTGAATTCACACTTCAAAACTTGGTTGAGCTGAAAGAAAGAGCGCAACAAAATGGCTTAAAAGTTGAAGTTCTAATTTTCGACAGCTGCAGCGATAATTTAACCCAGGCAATAATAAAAAAATACAACTCATTATTCGAAGTGATGGTGATTGAGAAAGATAAAGGGCAATACGACGCGATAAACAATGGTATTTTAAAGTGCAAAGGTGATTACTGGTCTTGGCTTAATACAGATGATTTATTGGATATAGATGGTTTTTTAAAGTTGGCCAATGTTTTAAAAGCCAATTCAGGAATTGACTATATCTATGGCGGGGTGTCGTATATCGATGAAAAAGGAAATCAGCTAAAAACAGTGAATGCATTTGAACTAACATTGCATAAATTAACTACAAGTGAACCTGCCATTTTTCAGCCGGGCTCTTTTTTCAAAAAATCATTTACAGATAAAATAGGTTTACTGGCGTCTTTCTCATGCTGCTTCGATTATGAGTATATTTTGAGATTATTGAAAAATAATGCTGTGTTTTATGCATGTGATTTTCCGGTTTCAAAATTCAGGTATTACGCAAATTCTAAGACGGGAAGCAATACTGTGCAATTTATCAGGGAGCAATTAATAATTAGTGCTAAATACGGACGCAAATGGTACCATTACCTGACGCCTTTTTCTAACTTGAGATTATTAAAACATTTTTTATTTCCCCGAAAATGAGAGTGCTGTTGTTATCTGATACGTTTTCTGAGCATACTGAAAAGTGGGCACTTGGACTTGCAGCGGAAGGTATAGAAATTGGCTTGTTCAGTTTTAACAAAGGATCTTATAGCTGGTACAACAACAAAGCCAATATTACCTTGCTATACGAATCCGATAAGCCACTTAATCCGGATAACAATTTCAGTAAGCTGTCCTATTTAAAGTATGTGAAAAAACTTAAAGCAGCAATTCAATTATTTCAACCCGATGTGCTTCATGCACACTATGCAACCAGTTATGGTTTAATTGGAGCATTATCAGGTTTTCATCCATTTGTTATCTCTGCCTGGGGAACTGATGTAATGAAATTTCCTCAAAAAAATTTTATTAATAAAGCTGTTCTAAGCAATAATCTTAAACAAGCTGATCTTATTTGTGCTACATCAAACACTATTAAGGAATATCTGAGGCAAGTAACAAGTAAGGAAGTTAGTGTAATACCATTTGGTGTAGATGTTGAAACCTTCAGTAAGAAAGAGGTAAATACCATTTTTGATAAAAACGATTTTGTTTTTGGAAGTATTAAAGGTCTTGAGGAAATATACAATATTGATGTCATGATCAAGGCTTTTAAGAAACTAAAGCAGAAGTTTCCGGATAGAAAAATTAAATTACTTATTATCGGTGTTGGTACTCAGGATAAAAATTTACGGGACTTAACAAGTGAATTGAATATTAGTAATGATGTAATATTTACAGGCAGGGTGCCATTTGATGAAATCGCTAACTATTTTAATATGTTAGATGTTCTTGTAAATATTAGTAATTACGAAAGTTTCGGTGTTTCGGTTATTGAAGCGATGGCCTGCCAGAAACCTGTTATTGCTACTAACACTGGTGGATTAAAGGAAATAATTGAAAATGAGGAGTTCGGTGCGCTCGTTGAGGTTGGTAACGTGGAACAAACAGCTCTGGCCATGGAGAAGTACATGCTTAATGATGAGCTAAGATTGTCGACAGGTGTAAAAGCCAGGCAGAAAGTCATTGAAAAATATAACTGGAAAAATAATTTGCAGCAAATGATTGCTGAATACGTGAAATTAATTAGTGATAAAAAGTAGTGAAGCTAAAACAGATAAATGATTTAGAATTGTTTTGCAAACATGCCGAACCACATATTGGTGTGTTCGGCAGTGTGAAATGGTTGTCTGTTTATGGCAAAAGTTTAACGCTAATAGGCATTTTCAAAGATGACAACCAAATAATTGGCGGATTTTATTATTTAACTACCAAAAAATTCGGGTTCACTTTTATTAAACTTCCGCCTTACACACCACATTGCGGCATGTTTTATGTTAATGAAAGCAAAAATCAATCATCCAAAAATAATTTCGTAAAAGAAATAGTGTCAGAAGTTTGTGATTATTTGTCTTCCATTAAAAATGCGCTCACGGTATTAGCATTCCCTTCAAACATCATAGACACACAGCCTTTCATTTGGAACAAGTATAAAGTGGTGCCTAATTACACTTACAAAATAAATCTTAGTGATTCGTTAGATCATATTACTTCAAATTTTGACTCTAAAAACAGAAATGTTATTGCGAAAGCAATTAAGGAGGGTGTCGTAGTGAATGAAAACACTTTAAAAAAGGAAGTGTTATATAAATACTTTTCAAAATCACTAAAGGCTGCCGGAGCAAACGTCTATCAAAAGGAACTAAAAAATATTTTTATGGAATTTTCCGGGAACGGGAATTCATTTAGCATGGAAGCATACCTTAACCAGGATTTAATAGGTGTTGTTTTTTGTATTTACGACAAATCAATTTGTTATTATTTACTCGGTGGAGTTGATAAAAAAGTCGGTGGGCAAGGCGTAAATAATTTATTAATACAGAAAAGTATTGAGAAAGCTAAGTCAATTGGTTGCGCAGTGTTTGATTTTGAGGGTTCCATGTTAAAGGGAGTTGAGAAATTTTTCAGAAGTTTCGGGCCTGAAATTGTCCCATATTATACTGTTAATAAAGCTAAGTTACCATTAGAACTAATGTTAAAGTTCAAAAAACGGGAATTGTTTTAATGATTGGATTACAACATATCAAACATAATGCTATTGACTTAAAGAAATGGGATGAAACTATTCTTAATTCGGCTGCTCCATTGGTATTTGCCCAATCATTTTATTTAAATGCAACAAGCCCCGGTTGGGAGGCATTGGTAATTGGCGATTATGAAGCAGTTTTCCCTTTAACGATTAAGTCGAAACTTAAAATTAAATATTTGCCACAGCCACCGTTTACTTCTCAATTAGGGGCCTTCGGTAATATTAATGACGCTGTAGTAAATTCTTTTGTTGATTATATAGATCAAAATTTTAATCTTATTGAAATCGAACTTAACAGCACTAATAAATTAAACTCTGGATATGCCAACTCTAAAAATACTTTTGTAATTGAGTATAAAAATGGATATGAGTTCAATCAGAATTCGAAAAGAAACATTACTAAAGCTGAATCTACAGGTTTAAAGGTTGAGAAAATAAGTAAGCGTGATGTATTTTCTGATGCTGATAAATATTTGATTCCTTTTCTTAGTGAAGAACTTAAGATTTCATCTGATCACATTAATTTATTCAGAAACCTCCTTCAGAATGCGGACGCCGCTAATCAGCTCTTGTCGTTAAAGGTTACAGACAATCTTGGTAAAATAAAAGCAATTGGTTTTTTCATTAGTAACAGCAAGCATGCGCTTTTTCTTAAGGGTACTAGTTTCGATAAAAAGGAAAACTCAGGAAGTATGCATTTGTTGATGAATTATGCCATCAAATATTTCGCTAATAAATCCTTAGTTTTTGATTTTGGTGGTGGTTCAAATTCCACCGGATTAGCAACTTTTTATAAAGGATTAGGTGGTGAGAAACTGGAATATGTTTTTTTTAGAAAAAATAAATTACCTAAAATCATTAATTTAATTAAACAAAAGGTTAAAAAGTAATACCGGTTACAATACTAATGAAGGCCATTATTTCACACGATATAGATCACATTACAGTTTCTGAGCATCTGCTTGCCGATTTGATTGTGCCTAAATTTATATTCAGAAGTAAAATAGAATTATTATCAGGTAAAATTTCCATAAAAGAGTATTTGTGCCGTTGGGCTGAAATTTTCAATAACAAATGGCAAAATGTGGACGAACTGATAACGTATAATAAGATGATGAATATTCCAAGTTCATTATTTATGGGGGTGGCAAAAGGTACGGGATTAAATTATAACAATGAACTTGCAGCTGTTTGGGCAGAACAAATTTTGAACAGGAATGCTAAATTACACATACACGGGATAAAGTTTGAAACAATAGATGGCATTATTGAAGAAAAGCAGTTGTTTGAAAAAGTGTTTAATCATAAGGCCTTAGGTATGAGGATGCATTATGTAAAACGCAACGAACAAACGTTAAATCATTTCTCAAAAGCAGGATATGTGTTTGATAGCACAGTTCATGCTATGGAAAATCCTTATAAAGTTGGTGATATGTGGGAGTTTCCTTTTCAGATTATGGATGGATGGATAATAGAGAATAGAAAAAAATGGCAAACACGGAATTTGGAACAATGTAAAGATGCCACCAAAAAAATTATTGAAACAGCACAGTCAAAAGAAATTAGTTATTTAGGTATCGATTTTCATGACCGCTATTTTAATAAAAGTTTTAAAACCTGGTTGGACTGGTATATGTGGCTGACTGAATATTTAAAAAGCAATAAAATTGAATGCGTAGATTTTCTTCAAGCTATTCAAGAACTGGAAACTAAGCATGTTGAACATAAAATAATTTGAATATTTTGCCGATAAACCTTTTGATACTTACTCAATATTTCCCGCCTGAGGTTGGCGCACCGCAGAACCGTTTGTTTGAATTGGCGGTAAGACTAAAAAAACATGGAATAAATGTTAGTGTTATAACTGCAATGCCTAATTATCCGAAAATGGAAGTGCATGAAAGTTATAAAGGAAAAAAATATTGTTACGAAGAAACAGAAGGACTTAAAATTCACCGGACGTGGATTTATGTTTCAAAAAGTAAAGGAATAATTAAACGTTTGCTGAATTACTTCTCATTCGTTTTTTCAAGTGCTTGGTATGGTAGCAACAAAACAGGCCCTGTTGATTTGATTTTGTGTGAGTCACCGCCTTTGTTTCTTGGATATTCTGCCCTCTATCTTAAACGTAGAAAAAAAGCTAAGTTAATATTCAACGTTTCCGATTTGTGGCCCGAATCAGCAGAGAAATTAGGAGTTGTAACGAATAGTTTCATGCTTAAAATGGCGTATAATTTGGAGGCTAAGTTATACTGTAAGTCTGAATTAATTACCGGACAAACACAAGGTATTTGCTCTAATATACAAATACGGTTTCCCGACAAAAAACCTTATTGGTTGCCAAATGGTGTTGATTTAAATTATTATAAACCCGAAAATATTGAAGCAGGCGACTTCAGGACAAAAAACAATATTTTACCAAAGGATTTTGTGTTTTTATATGCAGGCATTATTGGCATTGCCCAGGGATTGGATATTATTTTGCATGCGGCAAATGCCGTAAAAGCCTATCCTGATTTGAAATTCGTGTTATTAGGTAACGGTCCTGAGAAACCCCGTTTGCTTAATTTACAAAGGCAACTAGATATAACAAATGTTGTTTTTATTGATTCAGTTTCTAAATCTGAAATGCCTTCTGTTTTGAAATCAGTTAATGCTGCCATTATACCATTAAAGAAACTCGATTTATTCAAAGGCGCCATACCTTCAAAAATCTTTGAAAGCCTCGCTATGAAGCTGCCTGTGCTTTTAGGTGTTGATGGAGAGGCGAGGGAATTGTTTATTAATAAAGGTAAGTGCGGATTGTATTTTGAACCTGAAAACACCAATGACCTTATTAGTAAAATAAAAGAAATTTCATCAGATGTTAATTTGGCCATTCAAATGGGGGAGAATGGAAGAAAATATGTAGCTGAAAATTTTAACAGGGACACCATTGCCTCTAAATTTATTGAGCAGTTAAATAAATTGTAATTGAAAAAAAACGCCAACATATTATTCAATTATTTGCCGGTACTTTTTGCCTTTTTGCTGCCATTCGGATTAAATCTGTCTGTTCTTGTGATATTTTGGTTTGTGACTTCCTGGTTTAATTTTGATAAAACTCATTTCAACAAAGGATTAAAGAACAAATGGTTTTTGCTTTTATTTAGTTTTTTTATCATTCATATTGTTAGCGCCATTTTATCAGATAATCAGAAAGGGGCTTTAAACGCCATAGAATTAAAATTGGGCTTCCTTGGATTTCCATATTTTTACTTTCTGTTCAAAATAGAGCGCTCAACAGTAAAAAGAGTAATTTCTGCATTTATCAGCGGATGTTTAATTGCCCTTTTGGCTTGTTTAGGCCGGGCCTTTTGGTTATACCTTTTAACAGGAGAGAATCATTTTTACTATACTAAGTTTTCCTATTTTATGCATGCAGGATATTTTTCCATGTATATGTGTTTTGCAATTGTAATAACATTCATAGTTTATCCGGTATGGTATAAAAAGGATCGCTGGATATCCGCAGTTAAATATGCATTTGTGGTGATGTTTGTGATTGGGGTTTTTTTGTGCGCATCCAAAATCGGCATTATTACATTTGGAATTACTGCTCTTTTGATACCACTGATTTTATTTAAGGATACCTTAACAATTAAAGGGGTTGTGTTAAGTTTGACTTTATTAGTGGGGCTTGCATTTTTGTTATATGTGGTCCTGCCAACGCCATTTGCACGCATAACAAACGCCTTAAGCTCTGCCTCAACAACTAATATTGATAGAACATCCAGTGAAAGTACCACAGTACGTATATTGATCTGGGGTGAGTGCGTTGATTTAATTAAAAGCAATTTAATGACAGGAGTAGGTGCAGGAGACGTGAATGATGTTCTTCAGGAAAGATATAAGGAAAAGGGCCTTTCCGGAGCTTTGGAGCATAATTTAAATGCACATAATCAATACTTTCAGACATTTATTGGCCTTGGACTGATTGGTTTTATTATTCTCGTTACTTCAACGCTGGGAGCCATGATTTACGGTTTTGTAAAACGCAATTGGATACTTGTATTATTTACAGTGATCATAATCCTGAATTTTCTGGTTGAATCTATGCTGCAAACACAAGCAGGTAATTTGTTTTTTGGTTTCTTTTTGTGTTTGTTGTTAACAGTGGATACTTCTCTTTATTCAGAAGAGATTTAAGACAATTATTTTTGAGTTGAGATAATAAAACCCCGCCGATACTCATATCAGTTAAAATTTTAATTTGGATACCGGAGATTCCGAAAGGTTATGCTAAGAGGCAATAAAACGTAACCGTTACCAAAAAATAAATTACTATGTCCAAAAAGCGTTCTTGTGTTCTCATAGGCTATTTAAGCTTATACCAAAGTTTGAATAATTTAAGCAAAAAGTATGTGGCCCGTCTTTAAGTTATTAACCCGCCTTTGTTAGTCAGGCTGTGGTTTATTTGTCTTTTCCGCCTAAAATAGCAAAAAGTAATACGGGGAGAAGAAATATATCAGCCAGAACGGCAATGATAACAGTTATGCAAATTAAAAACCCGAAGTAATAGGTGCTTTGAAAATCACTAATCATTAAGCTCATAAAACCACCCATTAAAATGAATGTGGTTAACAATATAGGTTTCCCTGTTTCAAAATAGGTTCTCTTAAAGGCATACATGAGACTTTTACCATATCCCAATTCTATTTTTAAACGGGAGATAAAATGGATGGTATCATCGGTAGCGACGCCAAAAGCAATACTAAAAACCAATGAAGTGGCCGACTTTAATTCAATACCCATAAATCCCATTACTCCGGCCATAATGACTAGAGGAATAACATTTGGCATAATAAATACTAAAACCATGCGCCAACTTCTATGTAAGAAATAGGTCAAAATCATAATTACAATTATTGAAAAGGCAAATCCCTGAATCATGTTGTTCACCATGTAATCATTATTTAAATCAACGAGGTGAGCAGCTCCTGTAATGTTAATTTCAAGATCATTAGGATTAATATTAGAAGTTATGTATTCTTTTAATTTGAGATTATGTTCTTTCACTTTCATGCTGCCCATATCCTGAATTTTTGCACTAATACGGGCGCTTTTTAAATCTGAGCTGATGATGCGCTTGATGTCTTTGTTTCTTTTGTTCTTAATTAATTCAGATGTAATTTCCTCAAAATCTTCTTTGTCCGGCAATTGATTAATAGCATTACTGTTCATTGAACTGTTTAATGATTTGATCAATGAAGCAGGCGAATATAAAAAACCGGCACCATATTCTTTCTTCACGAAAGCATCTAGTCCGTTAAGTTGTTCAATCACCTTATAATCCCAAATGGTTTTGTTTTTGTCTTTAACAACAATTTTCATTTCAAGCGGACGAACTCCGCTATATTCCTTATCAAAAAAGTTAAAATCTTGTTTAATTTTAACGCCTTCACTTAAATCGTCAAGCAGCAAGTTGTTTATTTTAATGCGTGACATGCCGCCAATCGAAACGACAACCAGTAATAATGTAAGAACAATAATTGTTTTTTGGTTTCTGAAAATCCAGAATAACCCTTTTCGCATTAAGTTATTTGTTGGATTATTTTCATCATGTACTTTCACTAGTTTTTTTGGTGTGAAAAAATAGAGAAGAGCAGGTAATAACGTATAACTTAATATAAATGCAATAACCATACCTACTGAAGTGTAAATTCCGAAATCACGGATAGGCTTGATGCTGGAAAATAATAAGGATAAAAAGCCAACTATCGATGTTATTAAAGTAAGAAATGTTGGGAATCCTACTTCTTTAAGGATAAGCGGATAAATTTTATTTCTTTCTGTACCTTTAGCTACCTCTTCAAAATATTTCGAAAAGAAATGGACCACATCACTCATGCCTGCAATAAATATCATAGTGGGCATCATCACCGTCATCAGATCAATAGGTTTTCCTGTCAAAGCCATAATGCCAAGCGTCCAGAATATTGCAATTAGCACAATTGAAATTGGAACAACAATTCCATATAAACTTCTGAATGACAACCAGAGAAAAAATATTACTAGTGCAAAGGCAATGGTGAGGAAGTACACGAATTCTTTCTCCAGGTTCTGTAGATAAACATCTTGTGCAAAAATGCGGCCTACATAATGAACTTCATCGAATTTGTATTTTTCAATGCAATTAAGAATGGCTTTGCCAAGTGAATCAGATTTTACTTTGCTCAGTTCGTCCTTAGTTTTTATGTAAATAGTCAGTGATTTAGCATTTCCAGGAAAGAACGAACCTACAAATTCGCCTGACGAATAGATTTGTGTGCTGTCTGTACTGTAAAGTTCAGGATCATCGAAATGCAGTACTCTGGTTTGTACGGGTGCCAAACCACCAAGCGATAATAATTTAAGATTTGTTGGGGACATGACTTTGTTCACATACCGGAGTTTGCTAAAGTCATTTGTAAGGGCATTAATTTTTTCGAGAAAATCTTTTTTAAAAATGCCATTTTTGTTTTCTAATGCTACAAGCACAAACTCATTGTCGTATTCAAAATCCTGTCTGAATTTTTCATATAACTCGAGCTCTTTGTCTTCGTTTGGAAAGAAAGCCTCAAAATCATAATCAAATTTAAGTGTAGTTATTTTTATACCGCATAATACAGAGAAGCCTATTACGATGGCAATAACTAGAATATTAATTATTTTTTGATTTTTCTGCTGCAAACTTATTATAGATTTTTAAAACAAAAATGCCCGAATAAATCCGGGCATTTAAATATTTATATTTAATAATATTAAAGCCCTGATGTTCCGGATAAAACGCTAATATCTGTTCCATCTTCACTTACTTCGGGAGTAACAGCTAAAACCGGAACTTTTGATAAGTGGATTAATTGTTGGGCATAAGGGCCTAGGAAGAATCCGCTGAACTCTGCTTCCTGATCGGCCATTATCACAATAACATCTGCTTTTGTTTTATCAGCATGGGTTATTGTAGCATCTGCACGGTTTTTGATGTCTTTTATGATTTCAGTTGTGCAAATGACATTCTTTTCACCTGCGATTTTTTTAATTTGCTTCATTACTATTTCCATGCCTTCATCCTCATTAGCATCATTTTTGCCAATCAATCCGGCAACATGCAAATGGGCGCTAAAGGTTTTAGCCATTTCAATTGCGTAATGAACTTTCTGGCGGCTGTGACCTGATGTATCGATAGGTAAAAGAATATTTGTATAACCAAATTTATTGGCTTTTTGACTCATTGTCATTACATGACAAACTCCTTTGTTAATTATTTTCAAAGTGTTGCTACCCATTACAAATTCTTCAATTGGAGAATATCCATGAGTGCCCATAACCAGCAAATCTGCTTTTACTTCTTCGGCAGCCGATAATATTTCACGTGTTGGGTTGCCCAGTTTCACAAGTGTATCAACTTTAACACCATATTCTGATTTAATTTGATTGGCAAGTTCATTCAATTTGTTGGAAGCACCTTTTTCATATTTTTCAGGATTATCAATATGCATCGGTTGTTCTACAACTGCATAATGCTCATATTGCTTATTAATAACATGCAACAAATAAACGTCTCCTTTAGTGTATTTAGCTAAAAAAGCGCCGTGTTTTATGGCTAATAAAGAAGTGTCTGAAAAATCTACAGGAATTAGAATTTTACTTGTCTTAAAATGTATCATAGGAATTAAATATTAATGTGCTAAATATAGTATTTATTTTTTATTATCGGTAATAACAAAAATCAAATCTAAAACTGACGGATATGTGTTTTTTACTACCATTTTTTTTATATCGTCCGGGCTAAGCCATTCTGCCTTTTCAATATTTTCCTGGGTTTGAGGAATTAAAGGCCCTGAATAGGTGCTTTCCATTAAATACCAATAGGTTGTTTTTAATGCAAATCTGTCTTTATATGGATAAATATGATATGTAGAGGGTAATTCAGAATGAACTTTTAATTCATGAATAGAACACTCTTCTTCGCATTCCCTCACTGCTGCATTAATTGCGGTCTCTCCTTTGTCAATCTTACCCTTAGGTAAATCCCATTTATCTAACCTGTAAATGAATAAAAACTTTTCGTTATTCTTAATTAATCCGCCGGCTGCTTCAATGTACTTAAATTGAAGTTTCAGCTCTTCAAAAAAAGAGTTTACGTTTTTACAAATAAAAATCAAATCAGATCCATCAGGTTGTTCAAGAAAACGCTCTAGGTTCTTTTGAATTTCTGAATCTAATTGTTTGTCACTGATTACAATTTGCTGATTGACTGTGGTTTGTGTGGCTTCATGTGTAAGTAGAATAAACTTGTTATGATAGTATATTTTTTTGTTCATAAAAATCTCTTTCTAAACCCTTTTATAAAGTTAATTTTGAACTATGACTTCATTCGATGACTCGGCCTATAAAATTGCCGAATTTTTATTACAAATCAAAGCTATTAAATTGAGTCCCGAAGCCCCGTTTACCTGGGCTAGTGGACGGAAATCGCCTATATATTGTGATAACCGTAAAACCTTATCTTACCCGCAAATAAGAACATATATCCGGCAGGAATATGTGAACACAATTAACAAGTATTTTGGTAAGCCGGATGTAATTGCAGGCGTGGCTACAGGTGGTATTGCACAAGGTGCATTGATAGCTCAGGAAATGGGATTACCTTTTGTTTATATTAGAAGTGAAGCCAAAAAACATGGTTTAACTAATATGATAGAAGGGGTAGTGGAGAAGGGTCAAAGTGTTATAGTAATTGAAGATTTGATATCAACCGGAGGAAGCAGTTTAAAAGCAGTTGATGCTTTAAGAGAAGTGGGATGTGTTGTTAAAGGCATGGTAGCTATTTTTACTTATGGTTTCGATGAGGCCGCAGCTAATTTTAAGAAATCAAACTTGATGGTTAAAACTTTAACTGATTATAATGTTTTAATTGACGAGGCTTTAAAAAAGAATTATATTACTGAGAAAGATGTTGATTCTTTGCAGCAATGGCGTAAAGATCCGGAGAACTGGAATGTTGTAAATAACTAAACTATCAGTGGCGGAATTCACTATCACAAGCAACACCCATCAAACTGCAAGTTCTCTCAAGTCAATATATGAGTTTTTAACCGATTTCAGAAACTTCAAGGACATTATGCCTGAAGATAAGGTCGAGAATTTTGAATATGATCAAAGTGGGTGCAGCTTTAACATCAGAGGGGTTACTCCTTTAAAAGTTAAATTGAAAGAAAAAGTTCCCTTTTCAAAAGTGATATTTGAGTCTGAGGGTTTAGCAAAATTCAATTTTACTCTGGAAGCTACTCTCGATGGTGTGGCGGATAACCAGGGAAACTGTAATGTTCAATTACATGGCGATATCAATCCCTTTATTAAAGTTATGGCCGAAAAACCTCTTACACAATTGGTAAATACCATGGCTTTAAAATTGTCGCAACTTCAAATAACAAAATCATGAGTACTTATAAAATAAATGCTGCCATACAACTTTTGCCTATCGATACCGAACAAAAGCGCTGGGATGTAGTAGATAAGGCTATAGGTTTAATTGCGCAAAGCGGATTAAATTATAAAGTGTGTCCTTTCGAAACTGTAGTGGAAGGCACAAGCACTGAGGTGTTTGAGTTACTTGAAAAAATAAAGCAAGTCGGACTTCAAAACAGCAATGAAATTCTTATTAATATTAAATTGCATGCAGCGAACCGTGACGTTTTTTTTGAAGAAAAGCTGGAGAAATACTAAGGTCTGATCAATAAAAATGAAGGGGTTTCCTTTTCATCCATTACAATATCTTTAGAAAAAGAATTAAAGCCTTCAATACTTAAAATTATCAAATGGTGATTATATATTTCAATCATCTGATATTCTTTTCTGGTAATTAATTGTACGTTATTTGGTGCCAATTGCTCAAGGTTGGTAATCTCTTCTTTTATCTCTGTATTTGCTTCTATAATGCCATTGTAGTCAACAATAGAAATATGCACATTGCTGTTACGGATGATTTTTTTAGCATAAAACAATAAAAACAAATCGCTAACCGAAACAATTGGTAATAAAACCTTTTCAATGTGGTCTAACTCATGATCAATAAAAATCCCAACAGGAATTTTACTATTATTGATAAACGCATTTGATTTTTCATCTAATATATTCTGTGTTTTAAAAATATTAGATTTACCGGTTAAGGTCCCGATTAATTTATCCGGACTTAAAGCATTAGCAGTAATTCCAATGAATTGACCGAGTAATGTACCTTGAAAAACAGATTGTCCGACCCCAACCAACATTATATCGAAATTGCCTGAATTGGCATCATTTAAAATCTCATCACTTACATCGTTACTTACCTTGTAATTCGTTTTGATTGTAAGACCTAGTTTATGCGCTTCTGATTTAATTGGTTTAAAACTTTCTTTCTCATATTCTGTGAGTTGGTAGGCAGTTATGTCGGCTGTTGGAGTAACGTGCAACGCCATAATCTCTGTAGATCCTTTCGAATAGCCGGAGATTAAATTCGCTATACGGGCTAATTTTTTTCCGCTTGATGGATTAGCAAATGACAAAAGTATTTTGAATTTGTTTTTGGTTTGGAATGACTTTTCATCTGCGTCTTTACCAAAAATAAATTTGAAGAAATCAAGTAGTGGACCAGTCATGAAGGTTGTTACAATAATCATCAACACCATCATTACAAATAATTCGGGAGTAAAAATACCTAATTCGTATCCAACACTAATTATAACAATTTGTATTAAACCTCTTGTGTTCATTAGTGCGCCGAGATTTAAGCTGTCTTTCCATGAATAGCCGGCTATTTTAGCACCCAGCATATTGCCTCCGAATTTTCCTATAATAGCAGTTCCTATAAGTAAAAACGTGATTTCATATAAGTGAGAATTGCTTAATAGTCCCAGGTTGGTTTTTAAACCAATGAATGCAAAAAACAGTGGTAGCAATAATCCTAGCGAAATAGATTCTGTTTTCTCAATGATTAAGCGCCTGAAATTTACTGAAGGCGGCATTATTGCACCCGCCATAAAGGCACCAAATAATGCATGTATACCCAATGATTCGGTGATGAGTGCAGACAGAAGTAAGATACCGAAGATTGTACCTGTAATATTTAGGTTCAGAGATTCTTTGTTAGAATATACTTCACCGAACTTTTTAAGAAATGGTTGTACCAATTTCAACATGATTAACAGATAGAATGCAGCAAAAAGAATAGTAAAAGCCGATCCTGCCACGCTTCCGGCTTTTATTATTGCAATCACCACAGCAAGTATACACCAAGCTAAAATATCATCGGCAGCAGCAATTGTTAGAGCCAGACTTCCAATTTTTGTTTTAGTTAAATTACGTTCATGAATAATTCTTGCTAATACAGGAAAGGCTGCGATACTTAATGAAACCCCCATGAAAAGTGAAAAGGATAAAAAACTAACTCCTTCCGGCGCGAATTCAGAGTAGATGAAATACGAAAATAATATCGTAATAGTAAATGGTACTAAAATACCTGTAGTGGTTATAATAGCTAGTTTTGAAGTATTAGTTTTAAGTGATTTGGGATCTAGCTCCATGCCTATTACAAACATAAATAACACTAAGCCAATCTGACTTAGTAAGTTTAGATTGTTAAGAGATTCGGCAGGAAAAAGAAATGCACTTGTTTCAGGCAAGAACACGCCTAATATAGAAGGACCCAAAACAACGCCGGCAACAATTTCCCCAATAACTGTTGGTTGTCCCAGTTTATTGAAAATATAACCAAAAGTTCGTGCTGTAAATAAAATGGAAAAGATCTGAAAAAGCAGAATAGCGAATGGATGATTTATATTTTCTTTGAAAATGTAATTAAGCTCATCAATTAATGTGAAATTAGAATCATTATGAAGGATGTTTCTGCCTGATTCAAGGCCTTTACCTGTGCGTAGTAAAAAATAAAATGAAACGATGCAAACTAAAATGATCAATAAAAAATATCCTATGTTTTTAGATTTTTTGACCACCTTAATTTATTACTTCAAATGTATGAATTATTAATTCGTGAAGTAGTTGTTTTTAGCTTTTTTCAGCCAAAACAGAGTAAACCATAGGAATGTGGTTAGCCAGATGCTTTATTCTGTATTTATTCCTGTCTATTTCAACCGTATGGCTAAAGCAATTATAAGGCGAATAATCGTACTCTTTAAACTGATTTATACATAATCCGTTATTTAACAAGGCTCCTATCACTTCAGCCAAGCTATGGTTCCAGCTGATACTTTTTGTTTGAATTGGTGCATCTTTTTGGGCATATGTGCCTGATTCTTCTTCAATGATGGGTTCGTCTTTAAAATAGTTGTAAGCTACTTTAGTAAAATTATTGTCGAACATCCAAATCACAGGGTGGAACTCAGCCATCACAAATTTACCTCCCGGCTTTAAAAATGCACTTATAACGGCTGCCCACTTGTCCATATCGGGCAACCAACCTATAACTCCGTAAGAAGTAAAGACAATATCAAAAGTGGTATTTAAATGTTGCGGCAAACTGTATAAATCGCAGCAGATAAACTCAGCATTTAGTTGTAAGCTTGCGTTAAGCTCCTTTGCTTTGGCAATGGCGTTTTCCGAAAAATCTACTCCGGTAACTTCCGCTCCTAATTTTGCCAAACATAAGGTGTCTTGACCAAAATGACATTGTAAATGTAAAACGCGCTTACCTTTAATGTCACCAAGTAATTCGAGTTCAATCGGATTTAAAACGGTTTTCCCTTTTAAAAATCCGGCTAAGTCATAAAATTCAGAATTGACATGGTGCTCTGTTCTGGCATTCCATAAGGCTTTGTTGATACTTATATAATTGTTCTCGCCCATGTATTATTGCAATAGTTTTAGTAACCCCAAGGCTACCTGATCAACCGGATTACCGGAATTACCAAGAACAACAATTCCAATGTCTTTACTTTTAATGAAGCCGCAAAAGCTACCAAATCCCGCTGTTCTTCCGTTATGCCAAATGAGTTCATTGCCTCTTTTTGTTGTAAATAAATGCCAGGCTAATCCAATATTGTTATTCCCGTCGTTAAACGTCGAAGAATGCGATAATTTAAAAGCAGGATTTTCCTCAATTAAATTAGCTATGGTGTATTTCATCATGTCATAGGTATTTGAACGTATTCCTCCTGCACCTGGTAATGCGCCAAGTGTCCAGTAGGGTGTTTCTTTCCCTTCGATATCGTAACCAATAGCAAATCTTACTTTTTGATCATCGTTTAAAGTTAATCTTGTGTCTGCCATCCCCATTGGGCCGGTTATTTTTTCAATGATTAAATCCTCATAAGATTTAGCATAAACACTTTCTATAAGTATTCCTAACAAACCCATCCCTAAATTGGAATATTCGCTTTTTAAACCGGGAAATGTGTCAATTGTCATGTTCGAAATGTACTTCATCACCAGATCCTTATTATAATTGGCGTAAGGGTTTAAAGGATTATAATCAGGCTGCTTCATTAAATCAAAAGGCAAACGGTGTACTCTTGAGCTGTGATTGGCCAAATGCATTAACTCTACCTCTTTACTTTTATAATTGAGATACTTGTAATTTGCCCCTAAATATTTTTTTACCGGGTCATTTAAGTTCATTTTTTTATCAATTACTGCCTGAGCCAGTAAAATTCCGGCGAATGTTTTGCTTACCGAGCCTATTTCATAAATGGTTTTATTAGTTGGTAATTGATTGGCACCACGCTTAACATCTCCGTAATTATAATATTGAACTTCCTTGTTTTTGTATATGGCAATACTCAACCCGCAATTCACCGGGTTTTTAAGAAAAACATTTACTACTGAATCTACTTTTAAATCCCATGCATTGGCTTTCGGATTGTCGGATTTAAAAACACCTGTATTTAAAGATGGGGGTTCAACCAGTTTTTCGAGATGGGGTAGCCATTGCATACTACTGATTTTTCCATTTATGTCACAAACAATATTCAGGTCTAGTTTTCCGTTCTTGCAATCAGCCAGATAAATATACTGGTCGTTTTTAAACTCAATGAATGATAAAGTTTTAATAGTTCCATATAAATCGAAGACGTTAAACTTGAAAAAATCTGAAATTTCCTTTTCGTTGATGTTTTTCTTGAAATCCTTATCTAAGATTTTATAAATGCCTTTGTAATTACCGGTATTATATTCTTTTAAAATGATTCCTGTTACCTTATCATGCACGGCCCTTGAACCAATTTGGGCGTGGTTAAAAAAGGGGAAGAAAAGCAAAATAAAATATGGTATAATACGTTTCATACAGAGAATTGTTATCTAAAGTAAATAAATATTTTAACGCTTCAATAAATTTATTTTAAATGGCAAAATTCCGTAATAAATGACTAATTTTAAGGTTGAATGTTTGCAAAAAGGATATATAGTATTTTGGCGGTAATATTACTGTTTCAGGCAGTTTATTCGCAGAAAGAAGTTACATTGTTGCCGCGTTTCGCCATTAGGGCAGAATGCAATGTTCCAAAAGTTATAGGAAGCCAGGCATACAGGATTAGTTTTAACGGACTCTATGACGGCGGCATAAAATTAACAGCCAGAGTCAAGAATAATTTTTGTTTGGGTGTAGGATACGATAATGCCTTATTCAATACCACTACATTGTTTCGCGATCCATACGGCCGTAATATTAATACAAGACAGCAAGTGCATAACGGTGTTTTTAGCTTCGTATATGATAAAATCCTTACCGAAAAAACTTTTTTAACTCTCAGTTTAAATACCGGAGGCTCATACAATAAATACACCGGAGTAGTAGCGCTTTATGACAGTTTATATACGAGCGTACCAACTGAATTTATTACAGGGTTTATACGCCCTGAAATGGTAATAAACTTTTTGGTTGAAGATAATTTTGCATTCGGGATTCATATCTCGTATAATATGAGCCTTTATTCTTTCGACCCAAAGTTACCTAGGCTGGATAAGTATGAAAATTATGGTAAGTACAAGAACAAGTCTAATGTAGGATGGATTTCTTTTGGTTTTGGCTTTTATTTTGGTTTTAAGAGTAAAGCCAAAGCTGCCAGTTAACCGAATAAGCCGGAAGAATTGAAAATCGATTTTAAAATATTAATACTCCTTTTTCTTATTTGCCATCTCACTTACTCACAAAACAAGGAGGTAACAAATGGTAAATTCACAATTAGTGGTTATGTAAAAGATAAATCTAATGGCGAAAGTGCACCCGGAGCCACTATTTTAATTAAAGAAATAAATAAAGCCACTTCAGCCAACCAATATGGTTTTTATTCGCTTACCGTTCCTTCCGGAAATTATACCATCGTGTTTTCCTTTATGGGATACGAAACCAACACGCAAACAGTTCAGTTAAATAAAAACACAACCCTTAATGTTAATCTCAATACAGCCGACAAAGAACTCTCAGAAGTAGAAATTAGTACAGATAAACCTGATCAGAATGTTTCCTCTTCCCAAATGAGCGCTGTTAATTTAGATATTGCGGAAATTAAAAAGCTACCTGCTTTTATGGGTGAAGTGGATGTTTTAAAGTCTATTCAATTATTACCTGGCGTGAAATCTGCTGGCGATGGTAATTCGGGTTTTTACGTAAGGGGCGGGGGCTCTGATCAAAATTTGATTTTATTGGATGAAGCACCGGTTTATAATGCTTCACATTTAATGGGATTCTTTTCGGTATTTAATGGCGACGCAATTAAAAACGTGAATTTGATTAAAGGAGGAATGCCTGCGCAATATGGAGGCAGATTATCTTCTGTGCTGGACATCTCCATGAAGGAAGGAAACAACCAGAAACTTCATGCAACCGGTGGAATAGGGGTGATTGCTTCGCGGCTAACTGTTGAAGGGCCTATTAAAAAAGATGTTTCATCATTTATTATTAGCGCACGGCGAACTTATATTGATGTATTGTCAAAGCCGTTTTTCAAACCCGGTTCAGCATTTGCAGGCACCACTTATTATTTTTATGATTTGAATGCTAAATTCAATTATAAATTTTCTGACAAGGACAGATTATATTTCAGCTCTTATTTTGGAAGAGATATTTTTAAATTTAATGATGTTGAAGCTGATTTTAAAACTACCATTCCTTGGGGTAATGCTACCGCTTGCTTAAGGTGGAACCATTTATTTAACGAAAAATTATTTTCAAATGCTTCGGTCATTTATACCAATTACGATTTCGCTTTTGTTGCCGAACAGGATAATTTTGAAATGACGATTAAATCAGGTATCAAAGACTGGAATTTTAAGTATGATGTAAATTATTTTCCTAGTCCCCGCCATAATGTGAAATTAGGATTCAATTATATCTTCCATACATTCATTCCTACAAGTGTTTCCGCCAAACAAGGTGATACCAAGTTCGATCTTGGCAATATTATTAAATTGTACTCGCATGATGTTTCAGTATACGCCGGCGATGACTGGGAAATAACTGAGAAATTAAAAGTGAACTACGGCTTGAGATTCGGGTATTTCCAACAATTCGGACCGTTTACCAGGTACACGAAGGATGTGTTCGGTAAGGCGTCAGATACCATTGTGTATAAAAGTGGAGAGAAAGTGGTTGACTACAACGGACTCGAGCCCAGACTATCGATGAGATATGCGTTCACAAAATCATTTTCAGTAAAAGCATCTTACACGCATAATTATCAGTATATACATCTTGCAACCATGTCGTCGGTAAGTTTACCAACTGATGTTTGGATGCCTAGTACTGAAAAAATCAAACCACAAATATCTGATCAATATGCAATGGGAGTATTTAAAAATTTCAAGGATAATAATTTCGAAACATCTATTGAGGTTTACTATAAAACCATGCAAAACCAGGTGGATTATAAAGAAGGTGCACAACCATCAGATAACGTATACGACAATCCGGATAATGCATTTACTTTCGGTAAAGGATGGGCCTATGGGGCAGAGTTTTTTGTAAAGAAACGAAGCGGTAAACTAACAGGCTGGATTGGTTATACTTTATCGTGGACTTGGCGGCAATTCAATGATATAAATTACGGATTGCAATATCTGGCAAAATACGACAGGCGTCACGATGCATCTTTAGTATTAACCTACGATTACAGTAGCCGGTGGAATTTCGGTTTAATATGGGTGTATGGTACAGGTAACCGTGGCACTTTGCCTAATGGGTTTTTTCTTTATGAAGGAAGTTTGAGTAACGATTACGGATTGAGGAATTCATACGAGTTTCCTGCTTATCACAGGATGGATTTAAATATTACTTATACGCCAGATAGGGAAAAGCATTTACTGAAAAAGCGATCACGTATGGAAAAGCGCTATACTAAAAAAGGGAAAAACGTCAATGAAATAGTGCTTCCTAAAAAATGGCTTAAAAATTACGAGAACAGTTATACCCTGAGTATATTTAATGTTTACAACCGCTATAATCCTTATTTTATATATTATAAAAAAGAAGGAGATTTTTTAAAAGGCAATTTAAAGGTAACGGCAAAACAAGTAGCCTTGTTTCCGGTTTTACCGAGCATAACATGGAATTTTAAGTTTTAACAGTGGAGATAATTTGGAGCAAGAATGAAGTATAAGAATGAAGTATAAGAATAAAGAATGAAGTTTATGAAGAAGTTTAGATGTTTAAGACTGAATTTATTGAAGGTTGCTTCTTTCGTTTTAATGATTTTGTTATTCATCGTATTAGGTTCCTGTCGGAAAGATATTAAAGTGAAATTGCCAGAGTATACGCAAAAATTGGTGGTGGAAGCCAGTATTGAAACTGATGGTTATGCAACTGTTTTGTTGTCTTATTCCATTCCGTTCTTTGAATCTTTTGATTTTAGCAATCCTACGAATGCGTTTGTGAAAGGTGCATTTGTAACTGTCAGCGACGGAATTACCATTGATACATTAAAGGAACTGGATCCTAATACTGGATACATTTATTATGGAACCAAATTAAAAGGTCAGTTAGGAAGAACTTATTATTTGAATATTGTGGCTAATGGTAAATCTTATTCTGCCGATACATATTTATACCCGCCTGTTGTGCTGGATAGTTTGTATTTTAAAGGAGAAAAAGATAGTCTTGGTTTTATTTGGGCGCATTTAACTGAGCCTGGCGGACTAGGAAATAATTACCGGTGGTTTGCGAAAAGGATTCCTAAAGACCAATATTTCGCAGCTCCTTTCTCATCTGTTTTTGATGATAAGTTTGTTGATGGAAAAGAATTTCATTTTGCTTATGACCGCGGTCCCCAACCTAATGAAATACAAGAGTACAATAGCGACCCCGAACGGGGATTTTATAAGCGTGGAGATACGGTTGTTGTAAAGTTCTGTTCAATAGGTAGAAAAGAATATTTGTTCTGGAATTCTTATTATCTCAACAAATCAAGTAATGGCAATCCATTTTCTGCACCATCAAATATTATAAGTACCATTAGTGGTGACGAAGCTTTAGGAGGATTCTTTGGATATTCACCAAGTTTTGATACTTTAGTTATACCAAAATAATTTGACAATTTGGCGATTCGACAATTTGACAATGATCGAATTTTATTACGTAGGGGGAGTAAGAAATTGCAGCAAAATTATAAATGAAAATGTTTTATGGCAAACGAATTCAGTGAAAAAACAGCAGAGACAGGAAACTTTGTGAAATGTAATGGTTGTGGTGCAAATTTAAAATATGCGCCGGGTACTAAGCATTTGAATTGTGAATATTGTGGTGCTAAAAATGAAATTGAAGCGGCCGTCGAAACTCAAGTAATAGAAAGTGATTTCGAGAGTTTTTTAAATGAGAAAGCCCATTTAGAGGATAAACAACAAGTAAGTACAGTGAAGTGTGATAATTGTGGAGCCTCAACTACATTAGGACAAAACATCACGTCTTCTTCTTGTCCGTATTGTGATACTGCGTTGGTCATAAAAAATGCCACAACCAGCAGTATTATTAAACCGAGTTATTTGTTACCGTTTAAAATTGAACGTAAAAATGCCAACGAACATTTTGTTAAATGGGTAGGTGCTTTGTGGTTCGCACCAAATAAATTAAAAGACTATGCTCAACATAGCGCAGAAAAGCTAAATGGAATTTACATGCCATATTGGACATATGATACTAATACAACAAGCATTTATTCCGGAATGCGTGGCGATTATTATTATGTAAGCGAAAGTTATACCGACTCAAACGGAAAGCGTCAAACAAGGCAGGTAAGAAAAGTAAGATGGAGCAGCGCCAGTGGAACGGTTTACAATAATTTTGATGATGTTTTAATTATAGCATCCCATTCTTTACCGGAAAAAATGGCACATGATCTGGAACCATGGGATTTGCATGAATTAGCAGCTTACAATGACAAATATTTAAGTGGTTTTGTGACGGAGAGCTATCAAACCGATTTAAAAAGCGGATTTGAAAAAGCCAAAGGAAGAATCGATGGTCCAATAAGGGACAGTGTAAGAAGGGATATTGGCGGTGATGAACAGCAAATTGTTACACTTAATAACAATTACAACGATATTAAATTCAAGCATATTTTGTTACCGGTATGGTTAAGCGCGTATAAGTACAATAACAAGGTTTACCGCTTTATGATAAACGCACGAACCGGAGAAGTGCAAGGTGAAAGGCCATGGAGCACCACTAAAATTTTGTTGTTGGTATTGGGAATTATAGCTGTTGGTGTAGGGGTATGGTATTTTTCTACGCAAAATACAAGTTCTGCATACTAAACATTAACATTCGGCTATACTTACAGGAATATTTGCTAATCCTCCTTCAGAGGTTTCTTTATACTTCGTGTTCATATCTAAGGAGGTTTCCCACATAGATTTAATTACATCGTCTAAACTTAATCTGGCGGCTGATGAATCACTTTCAATGGCAATGTTCGCAGCCGTAATAGCTTTAATTGCACCCATGCAATTTCTTTCGATACATGGAATCTGAACTAAGCCGCCGATTGGGTCGCAAGTCATGCCTAAATGATGTTCCATTGCAATTTCAGCGGCTTGTAAAACTTGTTCGTTGCTTCCTCCTAATGCTTCTGTTAATCCTGCTGCTGCCATCGAGCTTGATACACCAATCTCTGCCTGACAGCCTCCCATTGCGGCGGAAATGGTAGCGCCTTTTTTATACAAGGTGCCAATCTCACCGGCAGTAATTATAAATTTTATAATTGCGTCTTCATTAAAATCATCAGTGAAACAATAAGCGTATAATAAAACGGCGGGTATTACGCCTGAAGCACCATTGGTTGGAGCAGTTATTATTCTTCCAAAGGAAGCATTGACTTCGTTTACAGCTAATGCAAAAACGCTCACCCACTTATTTACCGTATTAAAATCTTTAGGTCCTTTTTGAATGCATTTAATCCAGTCCTCAACATTACTAAACTTTTGTCCTTTTAAAAGACTTAAATTTAAATCATAGGCTCTTCTTTTTACATTTAATCCACCCGGTAAAATGCCTGACTTATTTACGCCTCTGAAAATGCAATTCTTTATTTCACTCCAGATGTAAAGTGCATGTGCTCTGGTTTCCGTTTCCTTCCGCCAGGCGGTTTCATTTAGTAGTACAAGTTCAGATATTTTTAGATTTAATTTATTGCAATTAGCCAGTATATCAGCAGCATTATGACAGGGATACGGTGCAGTAATTGTTTTTTTAGTTACGCTTTCCTGATTTTCAGAAACTACAAAACCGCCTCCTACCGAAAAATATGTTTGTGCTAAAACTGTATTGTTTTTTAACACAGCTTCAAACTTCATACCATTAGGATGTTGTTCCAGTGTTTTTTTATATTCAAAAATTATGTCGCTCTCATAATTAAAATTAATCGTTTGAGATCCGGAAATTGTTAATTGTTTGTGTTTTTTTATGTGTGCAATTATCTCAGGTATTGTGTCAGTATCAATTTGCTTATAATCCTCATTAGAAAGCCCAAGTATTACAGCAATGTCTGTACCATGACCTAATCCAGTTTTTGCCAGGGAACCATATAAGAAGGCTTTGATATTTACAACTTCTTGTAGTTTATTTTCTGTTTTTAATTTTTCAAGAAACAGGGTTGCTGCCTGCCAGGGTCCCATGGTATGAGAACTTGAAGGTCCTATTCCTACTTTTATAATTTCAAAAGCGCTGATTGATTCCATATAAAATACAATGCGGTTGATTATTAACCGGGCGCATAAAAGTACTCAAATCTTTGTGAATTTATTTTCCGCGGCCCTGTATTACAATTAAAATTGTATGAACCATAATTTTGAAATCGAGCGGTAGGCTCATGTTTTCGATATAAAGAATATCATATTTCAAGCGGTCTATCATTTGGTCAACATTCTCGGCATAACCATATTTAACTTGTCCCCACGAAGTAATACCCGGCCTAACTTTATGCAAATGCTTGTAATGTGGCGCCCTAAGCACAATTTGATCAATGAAGAACTGACGCTCAGGCCGTGGACCAACTAAGCTCATATCGCCTAAAAATACATTTAAGAACTGCGGCATCTCATCTAAGCGTACCTTACGCAGGAAACGGCCAATCTTTGTTACACGCGGATCGCTTTCACTGGATAATGCAGGTCCCGTTTTTTCTGCATCACAATACATGGTGCGGAATTTATAAATGTAAAAGGGTTTGCCATGAATACCTATCCGCACTTGCTTAAAAAATACAGGGCCTTTAGATGAAAGTTTTACGAGGATAATCAGAATGAAATACATCCAGCTAAAGCAAATCAAAACTATCAACGAAATCATAACATCCATGAAACGCTTTACGGCAATTTGCCAATCCGGAATGATTTGGTTTTTTATTTCTATTAATGGCGTTCCGAAAATAGAATTCATTTTTACCTGACCGGAAAGGATGTCGTACATATCAGGAATGATTTTAATAACCACTCCTAAGTCACTCAGTTCATTAACTATTTGCCGGAGATAGTCGTGTTCAAATGTTTCAAGGGCAATGATGACCTCTTCAATTTTATTATTCAGAATAATGTCTTTTATGTTGTGATATTCCCCAAGATGTGGCAATTGCTTTTTTAATACTTCGGAGTAACCGTTTTTGCCTTCAATGTGCACATATCCTATAAAAGCATTGCCAATGCCTTTTTTTAGCGAATTGATTTCGTTAAGTGTATTTAAAGCGTTTTCGTTGCTTCCGATAATTACCGTTCTGAATCCGAAACTACGGTTAGCAATTTTGTAATTAGTAACACTGGAAAGTATGAGCCTGAATGTAGCTGTGATGGTGAAATGTAAGCAGAATAAGACAAAGATGAGTTTGTAGTAAAACTTGTAATTGGTTACATAATCATCCAGAAGCAGAACAAAAAACAAAACAGTTACCCCTAATAATGAAACGGCAAAAGTTTGAACAAACTCATTAATACGAGAACGGCGTAAAACGTTATTGTAGGTTCCAACCAGATAATAAAATAAAATCCAGCTGAGTGGTATGATAACAATGCTCTTGTAAAACTGAGAATCGAATAAAACCTCTGGTAAACTGCCAATTTTAAACGGGTCGATAAAGTTTTTACGGTACATGTAAAAAATGAGCCAAGCTGCCGCTGCCGACAAGAAATCGAACAAAACATATTTTATGGTATGTACCGTTTTATTCATTATTAGTAGCTCACAATTTTAATATTGTCAATGAAAAACTCAGGATTATCCACTTGTTTCACTGATCTAAAATACAAACCAACTAAACTGCCAAGGTTGGTGGTAACTGCAGTAGAAAGATGAATGTAAATTTTATTCCAGTTCGGGCTCGTGTTAACACTTGATGCATAAGTGTAACCTCCGGTTGTGCTATAAACACCAACTTCGAAAGGTTGAGTGCATTTATAGTTAAGTTCTAAATAAACAGGTGCTCCGCCTTTAGGTAAGTTATATAAAGCGGTAGATTGAAACACGCCAATGGCTCTATTCGCATCGAGTCCAAAATAAAAACAACGGTTACCTTCAAAAACATCCGCACTTGGATTAGAAACCTTATTTAAAATAGTAAAAGTGGTATCAGAGTTATTTGTTTTAGTAATTGTTATACCGCTTGTAGTTCCGAAACCTTCAAAATCTTCGACCCATTTAAAAACTGCGGCGCTTTTGTATTTAAAAATCAAATTGGGGTAAAAGGTATTACCGGATGCAATGGCTGTGTCTATTGTAATGGGTTCATAAAACTCATAAGCCAATCGTGTTGCTGAAATTCCATTGTTTTTAATGCCAGGGTAAATTAGAACCTGAGTTTGACCGGAAGAAGGAATTGGTAAGGTATTTTCGGTTGGAAATGCCCCTTTGAAACTGTTGTTTACGTAATACCATAGGTCGGTGATTTTATGACTGCCGGTTCCCTGAAGAGTAGTAGTGCTCACAGTTATACTTTGCGGCTTAATAAAAAAAGCGTCAGGAGCTTTTAATTTTTCTTTGTTGCAGCCGTAAAAAAGTAATAAGGGTAAAAGTAACCTCAAATAGTTCATGCAAATTTTAAAGGCGCAAATTACGGTACTTTTTACTTTATCAGAAGCTAATTTAAATCAACATTCAGTATTTTTTCATCAATACTAAAGGCCAGGTCTAAAACATCAATTGCGTCTTCAATAGTAACTACCGGCTTTGTTGCCGTATTAATACTATTATGAAACGCTATTAATTCTTCCTTTATTGCGTTTGTTGGTAAAATTATTGGATATTCAATAATAACCTCTTTATCAGGAATTCCCTTCCCGGGGGTAATCACCATATTTTTTGTTTCTCCCGAAGCATTCTTAAACTTATTGACGGTTGTAATTTTATTAAGCAAATCAATTTTAATAAGCGTATTGTTCTGATAAACAGTTAGTTTTCTTGTGTTACCGGAAGCAGTTCTGTCGGCCGTAATATTTGCCACACAGCCATTTTCAAATTCAATTCGTGCATTGGCTATATCGGCAGTATTGCTAATTACTTTTAAACCGTTGGCGCTAATTTTTGCAATTTTGCTTTTTACCATTGTAATAAGCAAATCCAAATCATGAATCATTAAATCAAGTGTCACTGATACGTCTGTTCCTCTTGGATTGTAAACCGCAAGCCTTTTAAAATCAATATATTGAGGGTTGTTAATTAAAGGACTCGCCGCAACAAATGCCGGATTAAAACGTTCAACATGGCCTACCTGAACTGTTACTCCAAATTTATTACTTAGTAAGGAGATAGATTTTGCTTCTTCCACTGTTGAAGTAGCAGGTTTCTCGATAAAGATATGTTTGTTCTTTTTAATACATTCAGAAGCGATGCCATAATGAGTATTACTTGGTGTAACTATGTCAATGGCATCACAGGCATTAACTAATTCTCCTGCGCTTTCAAAGGCTTTAACTTTGTATTGTTCGGCTAAAGCAACACATACAGATTTATCAATATCATAAATCCCAACCAATTCAAAGCTGTCGATTTCTGATAACAATTTCAGGTGTATTTTACCTAAATAACCAAGTCCTATGAGTCCGATTTTAACCATTTGCAAAAGGAGATGCAAAACTATATTATAAAACTTAATTGTTAGCAAGAATAATTAATAATTTAAAAGTATTGACCTTGCCGACTTAAATTTGGATATTAAAGAACTAAGAAGTGTTTTATAAAGTAAGCAAAGAAGACGAATATCTGTTTCAGGGTAAGCGGAAACGATTGGTTGAACAATTGAAGGCTAAGGGCATTGTGAACGAACAGGTTCTGAAGGCCATAGAAAAAATCCCGCGTCATTTATTTTTTGATCAAACAACAGCGCGTCCAGCTATGTTAGACCATGCTTATTCCGATAAGGCTCTTCCTATTGGGGCAGGGCAAACTATTTCGCATCCGTTTACCGTAGCATTTCAGACAGATAAACTGGAGATTAAACCCGGCGATAAGGTGTTGGAAATAGGGAGTGGCTGTGGCTATCAAACAGCGGTTCTGGTTGAAATGGGCGCAAAAGTATTTACTATTGAACGCCAGAAATCCCTTTACGATAAAACAAAACTATTTTTGCCATATCTTGGATATAAATCAATACGATTTTTTTATGGCGACGGATATAAAGGCTTACCGCAACACGCGCCATTTGATAAAATAATTGTTACCGCAGGCGCCCCTTATTTACCAAACGATTTGTTGGTGCAACTGAAAGTAGGAGGTATATTAGTTATTCCTATTGGTGAAGGCGAAGAACAAGAGATGAATATTTTAAGAAAAACCAGCGAACAAAACTTCGAAAAGCAGGTTATTGGTAAATTTAAGTTTGTACCTTTACTTCAGAATAAAGTATAGTAATGCTTGAAGATCAATAAAATAACATCGTATTGTTTATAAAGAAGGTTTAAATAAGAAATGCCTATTGTATAGACCATTAATTTTGAGCATCATAAAACTAAATAAAACTATGAAAAAATCAATCGCTCTTTTAGCTTTAGCATTCGGTGTAACCGGGGCTTTTGCACAAGATTTAACATCAAAAAAAGGTGAGCCGTTTTTACCTGAGGCCGATGACTGGTCTGTTGGTATCGACGCTACTCCATTTTTAAATTATGCAGGTAACTTTTTTGGTAAAACCGGACCTAACGCAGCTCCAACCTGGAATTTTTTAACAAGTAATCTGACTATTACCGGTAAGATGATGAAGGATGCTCAAACAGCATACCGCGCATCTGTAAGATTAGGATTTGCTAATAATACTACTAAAATGTACAACAATGACCGTGCAGAAGTATTAACAGCTCCAAATACTGGTTATCCAAACACTGCTACTCAAAAAGAAAACAAATGGAAAACATCTAACACCAATATTGGTATTGCTGTAGGTATTGAAAAACGCCGTGGAAAAACACGTTTACAAGGTTATTATGGTGCTGAAGTTGGTTTAGGAATTAACATGAGTAGTGATAAATTTACTTATGGTAACGCTTTAGTTCCAACTGCAACTGCTCCTGCTGTTACAGTTGATGTTACAAATGCTGACGAATTCAATCCAACAATCAATAACGTTCAAGCAGCTGGTGGTCTTGGTATTCAAGGTGCTATTGGTGATGCTAGGATGACACAAAGAAAAAGTGGTTTAGGTTTTTCTTTTGGTGTAAGAGCATTTATTGGTGCTGAATATTTCGTAGCTCCTAAAGTGTCAATTGGTGGTGAGTTTGGATGGGGTATTGGTATGTCAATCCAAGGTCAATCTAAAACAACTTGGGAAACTACAGGTAACACAGGTACTGGTACAAACACAACAGGTACTACTGAAATTAAAGGTGGTAAATCTACTTCATTTGCACTTGACACAGATGGTAAAAACTCAATGTTTGGTCCAACAGGCGCACTTCGTTTAAACTTCTATTTCTAGTAAATAATTTTCTCTCTTAATAAAAACCGCGGGCTAAAAACCGCGGTTTTTTGTTTTATAAAAAATCACAAAAAGCCGTTTCATTCAATACATAAGTCTATTTTTGTACCATGTTTTGGCGGTTCTTCATATTCTTTATTTTGGTTACGGTTATAGAGCTGTATTTCCTTCAGGCCATCAAAACTTTTGTTCAGGATTTTAGCGAGGGTAAAAAGAAGATTGTTTTATGGCTTGCTTACGGCTTAGCTTTTTATAATATCGCTATTGCTGTTACTTCATTATTTCATCCGGTTCCTGAATGGGACCCTAAATTCCGGTATGTAGCCGCTGCCGGTTTAATACTGGTTGTCTGTAAACTTTTTGGCATTAGCTTTTTGTTAATTGATGATGTAATCAGATTATTCAAGTGGCTATATCAATTGGTTTTTGTGAAGGCTCAGGCTACAGAGCACATTAATGAAAATGGTATTTCCCGTATAAAATTTTTGAGTCAACTCGCAGTTACATTTACGGTTATTCCGGCCGTTTCCTTTTTATACGGCATGATTAAAGGTGCTTATAAATTCAGGGTGCACAAAGCTGAAGTCAGTTCACTTGATTTGCCTGAAGCTTTTCATGGATTTAAAATTGTGCAAATTTCCGATATACATTTAGGGTCTTTCCTAGATAATTCACCTGTTATAAAAGCCTTTGATATAGTGATGCAGCAAAAGGCTGATTTGATTTTGTTCACTGGTGACCTAGTGAATAACGTAGCTGAAGAAACAAACGGTTTTTTGGAGCAATTAAAAAGTTTAAATGCGCCGCATGGTGTTTTTTCTGTTCTTGGGAATCACGATTATGGGGATTATGTAAGTTGGCCAACAGAAGAAGCAAAGAAGGCTAATTTGGATGCGATCAAAAAAGTACATTCCGATTCGGGGTGGAAGTTAATGATGAATGAACATGTTGCTATTGATAAGAACGGAGAAAAAATAGCATTGTTAGGTATTGAAAATTGGGGAGCCAATATGCATTTTCCTAAATATGGAAAAATGAAAGAGGCTTACTCAGGTGCTGAACAATATCCTTTTAAAATTTTAATGAGTCATGATCCTTCACATTGGGATAAGCAAGTGAGAACGGAGTATCCCGACATCGATCTAACCTTAAGTGGACATACCCATGGTATGCAGTTTGGAATTGAAATACCGGGATTTAAATGGAGCCCCGTGCAATATTTATATAAGCAATGGGCAGGATTGTATAAACAGGAAAATCAGCATCTGTACGTGAATCGTGGATTAGGATTTTTGGGATATCCTGGAAGGGTAGGTATCTGGCCTGAAATTACAGTAATAGAATTAAAGAAAGGTTAATTATTTCTTAAATGCCTTTTCGTACATCTCAATCCATTTTTCCGGAGAAATTTTAGTGCAGAGTTCACCAATTAAGTCGAACGGAATATCTTCCGTTTTTTTAAAACGCAAACAGCTTTTACCCATGTCTAACTTAGATTTTTTGAGTTTGGCATATTCTTTAGTAAACCAATCCAGAGTTTTTTTATCGGCATACATACCCATATGATAAACTGCAATGAAATTCTTTTGGGAAGCAATATTCATAAAAGGTAACGGTTGCTTCGGATCGCAATGATAACCATTAGGATAAAGTGAGTGTGGAACAACATAACCAAGCATACCATAAGCCATCACTTCCTTAAAACCTTTTGGCAGGTTCTTAGATACTACTTTTCTTAATTGATTTACCGCCTTTTTACGGTCTTCCGGTAATGATTGAAGGTATTCGGCAGGAGTTTTAGATTCTGAGCGCATATGAGTTTTTGATGTATATAAAAATACGCAATTCACATTTGAAATAAAAACCCGAAAAGAGGTTCAACCCTTTCAGGGTTG
>Ga0154020_10000567_pt1 | contig 45008 bp, 38 predicted proteins | sample Klosneuvirus_201_FD_109709 | JGI IMG/M metagenome (GOLD analysis project Ga0154020, IMG submission 109709) | Active sludge microbial communities from wastewater, Klosterneuburg, Austria - Klosneuvirus_20160825_MG | ecosystem: Engineered > WWTP > Aerobic digester > Activated sludge | place... | reverse complement strand
TAAAGCCGGCAAACAGCGGCTTCTTCCCGTAGCCAAGCATCGCAATTTCACCGTCAGTTTTTTGCTCGACAAAAAACGGATCGTACCAATGCGGCGGTGTATCCGCCGATCCAGCGATCATCATCCCCTGAAAATGCACACCCATGACATTTTTTTCGGGATCGCCGTCCATGGCGTAGATCTCCACTCGCATGTCGTAGCGGTCAGACGCTTCTCTGAAATGGATCAAATAAGTGTCTTTTCTCACCTTTTGCGTGACAGCGTGAGCGATCGGCGTGAGAGCGAGCATCGGCACATCAAAGGAATAAAAGGGGTCTGGATAACTTGGGTGATCAAGCCCAAGGGCTGGAAAAGTCGCCGCGGGAACCCCAGCGATCTGGCCACTTCCACCGTTTTTTGAGCCCTTGACGATACCGTCCGGATTAAAAGTTAAATCGAGTTTGAAGTCGGTCTTGTCTTTAATGTCCTGCTCGGTGACAACAAACGGCTTGGCGAATTTAAACCATGAGCCGCCGTTGTTGTGGCGTATGATCGCGACTTCAGCCGGCGCCGTTGTGACGTTGGCGATGCGGGTGACGAATTTGTTGTAGTTATCGACGCCAATGATCTCAGTCACCATCGGTCCGTCTTTTGTGTAGATTGTCGTCGTCGGATTCGTCCCGTCGGTGAGCGTCACGGATGCTTTCACTTTGATCGGTTGATACCAGTTCACGAGTCCATAGTTGTATTCGTGAGCGTCGGATAGTCTCAAACTCAGTTGCGACCCGAGCTTTGCGAGTGAGGTCGGGTCCATAAGGTCGATGTAGTTTTCGGTGTCTGCCTTGGCTTGCTCGTAACCGAACGTGTCGTAGTTGTCTTCGTTATTTCCCTGGTAGATGGTAAGGCAGTCGGTTGGACTGCTGAATCCAGTGCCGTTGGTTTGCAGGTCGCGGCATATCTGGATATTCGAGATGCGGTACTGGAGGCTCTCGAGAGTCGAAGTTGTCGACTGCCCTGCCTCACCGGTAAGCCGCAAAGCAGTCGGGTTGATTGCCAATGCGCCTGCTGACACGACCTCCACATTGAGGGTACCGCCAGTAAGCTCCTTGTCACTGACTGTGGATGTTGGCGTGGATGTGGGGTCTTTGTCCTTCGGATTACCCGTATTCACCGTGCCCGATGTTGGGTTCGATGACGCGTCTTTGTTTTCGCTTGCATCTTGCTTGCAGCCCAAAAAGCCTATGACCGCGATGCCGAAAACAGCCAGAGCAGTAAATCCACTGACTCGATTGACCTGACAGGCTCGATTGACCTGACAGGCTCGATTGACCTGACAGGCTCGATTGGCCCGATTGGCCCGATTGGCCCGATTGGCCCGATTGGCTCGATTGGCTCGATTGGGACGTAGCATTTGCAAATCCCCCTGATGTGGGTACAACCTGTAAAACTCGTAGCTTAGGGTCATGTTCGGCATAATGAAGAAAACCCTTTAACTCTCGCGGATCGAGTCGTCTGAGGGCGGTTGTTGTCATGGGGACCTCACCAGATATGGCTATGACCCAGCGGCGGCCAAGTGCTCGATTTAAAAGGATTTTGGAGAAATTCAGAAGAGAAGATGGCCGGTCTACCGCCGACGTCGGCGGTGCTTTGGTAAACAATCCTTGCGAGTATGATTTGGGCAAATTTGTCCCAGTTTAAGCGCGCCGGGCCAGCGATTATATTTAGGTTAACTGTTTCGCGAAAACTCGCGCACTAAACTCGCAAATATAGTTTTCGCAGGCACTGCTTCAATGCTTCCACCAATTCACCAGCCTCACCCGGAGGTCGAACCGCGACCCGAAAATGGTTGCTGGTAGAGCCGACTTTATTGCCGCACTCGCGGATAAAAATGCCAAAATCTTTTAGCAAAGAGTTTCGCAGGGATATTCCATCGACATTAAACGGGGCCTGAATGAACACGAAATTTCCGGATGACGGATAAACGACCAGGTCGTCCACAGTGCGCAGGGCAGCTTCAAATGCGATCCGATCCCGTACGGCCGCTCGTCTACCCAGCTCGTATGCATCCTGATACTTTGCGAACATCTCAACCAGCAGAACTCCTGCACCATTGACGTTCCATTTAGGTAATGCCGCCCGTAGCTTGGCAGCGAGACTAATGTTTGCCACGCAATACCCCAGTCGAACGCCATGCTGGCCAAAATTTTTCCCGAGACTCTTCAAGACGATGACGTTATCAAATTCAGCCGCCCTATGTTCGAAGGTAGGTACGGCTTCAAGAGCAGAAAATTCAATAAACGATTCGTCAATCACCAGCAAATCAAGGTGCTGAAGACGGTGGGCGATTTCTTCGATTTCCGCAACTGAGCACAACGCACCGGTCGGATTGTTTGGGTTGCTGATGACCGCCACACGACTTCTGGTTTCCGCAACTTTCGCCACAAATCGTTCTACATCTATACGATAGTCATTCGAACTGCATCGCCGGAAGTAAAAGACTTCTTTGCCGGTTTCTTTCGACTGATCCGTCCAGCGGCCAAAAGTCGGAACCGAGGTTAAAATATTTTCTTCGACAAAGAGGTGGTCGATCCATGTTATGAGCTCCGTCGAGCCGTTACCCATCACGACAGTCTCAGCATCTAGTCCCAATGTTCCTGCGAGAATCGAGGCTACCTTTTCATTTCCTGGCGGGTAATACTTCAGATAGTCAGGAAGCCGCTGCATGAACTCGGCTCGAATTTCATCCGTCGGAAAATAGGGATTAACCGGCACACAAAAATCGCGAATGGATCGCGTCACACCCTTGTGCCGCATGCTCTCGTTGAGTTCGTAAAACGAAGGATTGTGAGCTTTGATATTGAAAAGCCCCAGATCCACAGGAAATTTTCCTTGCTCCGCAATCATGCGTGGATACCTCCAACCCCTGGCGAGATTGCATAGTCACCGATGATTCCGAGGTCGCCTACGATGGTCTCTATCCGTTGCCGAAGGCGCTCGCTCTTTCTGCGGTTATTTTCGGCTGCATACATGATTCCTAACACAGTTCCGGTGTGCGCTGCGTTCACTCCAACTGCGCCGTTCTCCAGAGCTGCATGCAAAATATCCGAAAATCCTGCCTTTGGGAGCAATGCTTGATTCAATCGCGCGCTGATGGTCGCGCCAGCACCGACCAACATCGCGTTGCCGGTGCTGATTCCTTTCGTGACCAGATGCACGGCCTGGCGCAATTCTGTCTCAAATTTTTTCGCGTGAGCTCTGGCGGCGTCGCGGTCATAGCTCACTGAGTCCACAAAGCCGCCAGTATCTACGATGATCACGCGCATTGGTGGCGGCGTACCCATGGACTTCAGAAGCTTTCCTGTAAGCTGGTTGACAGTTGAAATGCCTGGATAGATGACCCCGTCGCTGGTGTCTTGGCTAACAGAAATGCGGCCGAGCTCTTCGAGCGCTGGTTTCAGATTAAATGCTCGAGCGGTAGCCAAAAGGGCGGCTGTAACTTCAGCGGTACTGGAGGCCAGACCTTTCCCCCGGGGTACGGAACTAACAAAACTTAATTCGACTCCCCAGCCTGAATTCAGCAGGCCGGATTCTTCCATCAGACGCTCCACCGAGCCGGCCGCTTTGCTGAATACTCCCCGTGTGCGCACATGAACGACGGGTTCCCGTAAGGGGCGAGCGAAAGCTAATGCCTCAAGGTCAATAGGGCAATTCACCAGAAAGTCCTGTCCATCCAGATATCCCTGGACCAGCTCGCCATTTGTTGCCGGAGCACCGGCGGCGGCAGGTTTGGGGTGATAGCGCTGAGTCGGTAACTCTTTTACTTGGTGGAAGTCATGTTCGCCGACTTGGGGGTGCAACGAAATGCACTGTGTTTTCATGGGGCTGTTCTCCTGTTGCCTCTTTTTTTGTGTGGTCCATGACTGTGAGCCGACCGCCTCGGGCTGCCGGAACCGCTGGACCGCCAAAAGTTACTTCATCACACCGATATTGAATATTTATTACTTTCTATCCTTTTTAATGAATATATTTTATATATCGCCCCCGGAGGGTTTATGGACTTCGAGCGTTTAAAAGTGTTTCTGGCGATCATCGATTCAGGGTCCATGACAGCGGCAGCGGAATCTCTGCGGCTGACGCAGCCGGCATTGAGCCGCGCTTTGAAAACGCTTGAGGATGATTTGGGCGTTGACCTGTTCGAAAGGGTGGGCCGCGGGCTCGTCTTGAGTCAAGCGGGCCGCGCAATGGAAAGCGATGCCAGACACCTCATGGAAGGTGTCGATGCTTTGGGAAGAAAAGTACGGCGCGTTGGCAAGCAGAAATTTTTCGATCTGCGATTAGGGGGCGTGGACAGCGTCGTCGGAAAAGCATTTCCAGGCCTGGTGACGCAACTTCGAGCGAAATACCCGGGAATGAATATTAAAATTTATTCGGACCGCAGCGCTAATCTGCTGCGACGGGTTGAAAAGGACGAACTGGACTTTGCTGTTGTTGCGCAGCACGGAGTACCTCCATCTGGATTCTCGGCCAAGAAGTTGGTGCGCTATCGGCTTAGCTACTACGGTCGAAAAGACCTGTTCAAAGAGTTAGCTCAGGCCAAGACCGTTCAGGATTTGGCGGGTTTCCCTCTCATTCTCCTCGACGGAGCCTTCGATAACCCCAGCTGTGCCCCTCAAACTGAATCATTCGCGATGTCTGGTAGCATGGCCAGCACCAAATCTCTCGTGATGAGCGGATTTGGAGTTGGGGCGATGGTGGATTTTATTTTGGAGGACCATGAACGCCGGCAGTTGGTCTCCTCGCTTTACGACAACGAAGGTGAAGACTGTTACCTTTATTTGATCTCTTCGCCAGGTAACAGCCTTACCGCTGAGATAAGCAGCCTCATGATTGCTTCTCTCAAAACACACCTGATTCCCAGGAAGCAAGTGCTGGAATAGATGACTTCGCGGCATTTGTTAAGCGATGAGGAAATCCCGATGTGTTGCCGAGTGCCCTCGTACCGCCGACGTCGGTGGTAAGTCTCATTGTGGCGGCCTGCCCTGGGCAATTTTGTCCCAGTTTATCCCCGCCCAGCCAGTCGCTATAATCTCGTTATGCCAAAATTAAATGTCAACGGCGGGTCGATTTATTACACGGTGCAGGGCCAGGGGGAACCTATGGTCATGCTGCGTGGGTTAGGACGGTCCATCCGTCATTGGCTTGGATTTGAAAAAAAAATGGCGGAACATTTTCAGGTTATCTGCATCGATGCCCGCGGTATCGGCCGTTCAACCGCTATTCCCCCTTTGATGCTGTCGACGGAAGACATGGCGGAAGATGTCGTGCGGGTGCTCGATAAGATCGGGGTGGAGTCGAGTCATGTGTTTGGTGTCTCCCTTGGGGGGATGGTCGCACTGACCCTGGGGATGAAATTCGGTGATCGCGTGCGGTCCCTTTCTGTCGTTAATTCCAGCATCGGTGGCGAAAGAAGGCTGCGTCTGTCCCCAGCAGCCGCTAAAACTATCCTCAGTGGCGTGATATCGGGAGGCAATCTTCACGAGCAACTTGCTGAGCTATTGACGGGATCAGCAGCCACCCCCGCAAAGAAGAAATCCCTCGCTCAGCGCTGGGCAAAGATTGAAGAGATTGAGGGTCGCCCGGTGGCGACGGTGATTAAGCAAATTGGCGCTGCTCTAAGGTTTCGCAATCGCGCAGCACTTTCGTCGATCAATTCTCCCACGCTCATTGTCGGTGGGACCGCTGATCGATTTGTGCCGCCGGCTCAAAGCGAGATCATTCATAGCCTCATTCCGCGATCACAGCTTGTGCAGATCGAGGCTGGCGGACACGAGGTTACAGATGATTTCCCCGATGATGTAATCAAAGCGGTGGTCGGATTTGTGGAAAGCAATCGCCGTGACGCATAGGTTTTGATGGGGCAAAAGTTGCCGGCGTCTGGCAGGAATTACCGTGTTCGGGCGAGGTTTTGGATTGTAAGTAGCTAAATGTATTGCGCTGAAATGGTGGCACACAAAGTGCTTTGATTAATTTTGCATGACTCCGTGCCTTGATACTGAAAAGAATTCCCGGCTTCACTCTGTATATCGGTCGATGGTGAGAGGACTTTAGTGGACGCGAGTTTCCTTAGCGGAAAAAATCCTGCAGCGACGGTGGACCGGTCGACGACGACGTCGGCTCTCGCCGATCGCCTCGATGCGTCTGCTACGGAAAAATCTACCGGGCGGGAGCCTTCCTCCTTTGAGAAAGTCCTTCTTCGTGATGAGCCCACAAAGTCTGGCAAGCCTCAAAAAGAAGTAAGCAAAGATTTAAGTAAAGAAATCAAAAAAGACACAGGGAAAGAGAAGGACAGCGAAGAAACGGCGTCGGCTCTGGTAAGCCTCTTTGGTCAGAATCCCGGATTGTCGGGAACGCCGATTCTGAACTTCCTCACCGGTCGTGTCGATCGACTGGAACCTTCAAAGATTCCACAGATCGTCGTGCAAAGCGATTTCGTGAAAAAGGCCCTCGGCGGTGCCGGGGTCATGCAGTTTATGAGCACCAGCCAGCCGCTTGGCTCTTTGCTTAATAATCTGGGCCTTGACGAATCGGTGGCGGGAAAACTTCAGGCGCTTGGCGGGAATCCAAATCAAACCCTGACGCCACGTGAGCTGTTTGAAACCATGGGAGTCGATCCATCGCGGGTTCTGGCGGAGCTTGAAATTCTGCGAGACCGGCTTCCTATTGATGGCTTCCAGCCATACATGGCACGTTCGGCGGCCTTGCGTGGTCAGACGCAGTACGTACCGGATACCGCGCGGGATGCAGCTCTTGGCGCCAATGTCGCAAATGTCGCGGGAGGTGCGTCCACTGCTGAGAGCTCTGTTTCGGTACAAAATGCAGCCACTGGAGTCACCAACGTTCCGACGATGCCAGGTATGGAAACTATTCCCGCCTCGCCCAAAAAACCGGCCGCCATCAACACGACTGATGGACTTGTCGCTGCAATTCCAACTCATAGCCCTTCAGCTCCAGGATTTATAGCCGCCCCGTCGCTCGGTGGCGGACTGCAGGAAAACGTCAAGACTTTGCCATCGCCCATGGGCGGAATGAATAACAACAACCTGCCCTTCCAAAATGACGGGACTACCCTGCGCACGGAGGTCACAGCCAGAGCTGTTACCAGTGACCCTTTCGCGGAGCTTGGTGAAAAGCTTTCCCTGGCAAGAACATTTTCTGCTGCGCCGAAAGCTTCCGACCTGGATGTTACGGGCACGACAGTCAGTGCAAATAGCGCAATAACGACAGACATGTTGGCAGCGCGAGATTCCTCCAGCCCGTTAGCTTCGGCTTTCACTCTGGCGCTGCCTGATGCCACGGCAACTGCTGATGTGAACGGTAACACGACCGCGCCAGTGAAAACGCCGGCGGGAATGGTCGAATTTGATCTGCGCCGGCTCGACGGTGATGGCATCCAGGCGCGAATGCCGTCGCGTCAAGTTGGTGGAGTTAGTGGAATTAGTGGAAATGCTGGAAATGAACTTGGCGGACTTCCCGAATTTAGCAACTCTCAGAGCCTGTTTACTCAACCAAACTTATCCGCTCCGACCTTGACGAATGCGCGTTCGCCCTTGGTTGAAGCGGGTGTTATTGGCATTTCTGATCGTGTTCACACTGACGAGACTGCGGGTATCGAAGGCTCAGGTATGGCCTTTGATCTGGAAAATGTCGCCGCAACACTGGGACGAAATCAAAATGCCAATTCCAAGGCCATTGAGGCAAGAGCCACAGGCGGAATACCAACGCTTGGCGACTGGATGGAAAGCAGCCGTTTTGCGGTGACCTCTTTGACCGACGCCAGGGAATTTTCCGGTGATCAAATGGGTCGTGACGGCGACGAACAACCTGCCGATACCGAGAGCCTGTTGACGGGTGATTTGCGCGAGGTAGGCCTTTCGACTGGTGATCACGGCGTGGGCCGTATTGGCCACCAGCACTTCACAGAGGCTCTGACGGTCGATTCGAACGTCATGACAGCGGCCGATCGCCAGCAGCTGTTACAGAAGATTTCTGACAGCGCCACGATGATGATCCGGGAGGGTGGAAGTTCCATGCGTATGGCATTGGGAACTCCGGAGCTGGGTAAGCTTGATGTTGCAATATCTCTGAGCCAGGACCGGGTTGATGTGCGCATCATGGCTGCCAACGATCAGGTTCGCGATCTTCTAAATCGAGAGGTTCCAAGGCTCCGCGATTCCCTTGGCCTGCAAAATCTGAATCTTGGCAGTGTTGAGGTTGGTGTGGGCGGAGGCCAACACAACTTCACGCAGTCAGGCGGATTTAGCCAAAACTGGTCAAACGGAAACGGTGGAATGGGCCAATGGGAAGGCTCGGGTGCCGGGCAGTTCTTCCGCCAGAATTCCCAGCAGGTTTCCAGCAATGTTCGCGACGCATCCAGAAGAATTCCTTCGGCGATGCAGCGCCTGAGCCAGATGCCACGGCCTGATGCAGGACGCATACAAGTCTTAGCGTAGTTTTCAACAAGGTGACAAATGGATACAGCGATCAAAGAACGCATTGCGCCAATGGTGCCTAAAAACAGCAAGGCCTTTAGTGACGCTGCTGTAAAAAGCCCAACGCAGGCACAGGAAGGCGAGCCCAAGATTGATTTTAAATCTCTCTTGCAGACATCAAACGCAGATGTCTCACGAGAGCGGGTCGCAAAAAATCCAAAAGACCTGTCAGCGGCAAAAACAGAAGATGAATTTTATAAAATGCTTAGTGACCGCGCGAACCCCAACTCCAACGCACCCAAAAACAAGCTCGATAAAGATGACTTTCTGAAACTCTTTGTGGCCCAGCTTCGCAATCAGGATCCTTTGAAGCCAGACGACGCCGCACAGATGGCCGCACAACTTGCACAGTTCAATGGCCTCGAGCAAATGATGAACGTTAACAAAAATTTAGAGCAGCTTACCAAGCTACAGGAAAGCGGCCAGGCCGTTGGGTTGCTCGATTATGTGGGCAAGGAAGTCTCCGTGGAGGGTGGTCGCCTCATGGTCAGCAAAGGCGAGCTGACCGACGCTTCATTTAACATTGAGCAGCCGATCTCCGGCGCGGAACTCGAGGTGCGCGACAGCACCGGTCTCGTTATTGCGCAAAAAGGTCTGGGTGTTTTGAACCCTGGCGAGCACAGATTGAGCTGGGATGGCATCAATAAAGACGGCGAAAAAGTGAAAGACGGTATCTACACCTTTGCCGTCGTCGCTCAGGGGCTGGAAGGCGCTGCCGTGCCTGTGGGCATCAAGAGTAAGGTTCGCATCACCGGAGTCGATATGAAAGATCCGGGAGGATCATTCTTTACTGAACTTGGCAAAGTAGGAGTCAATGAAATCTCGTCGGTCGGGGTTGTCGGGCATGTGGTTCGCACAAAGCCGGCAACTGAACCCGCAAAGGAGTCGGCAGCTGAACCGGTAACTGAACCGGCAAAGGAGTCGGCAAGTGGGCAGGCAACAGGACAGGTACCAGGGCAGGTAACAGGACAGGTAACAGGACAGGTAAAGACAGAGCCAGTCTTGAATGAGGCGGCCCCCGTCGAACCAACGACTCCTGACCTGAGCCCAGGCGCGCGCGAAATCGCCGTTAATCCTTAAATACAGACACTCACCCAATCTTAGTCCTCCCGTGTTGGTAATCCATCAACTGCAATTTGGGCGATTTTAAACTGACTGGCGATGCCGGCACCGGATCGCTATGATTGCAGGATGAAAAAACTTTTTAAAATTTTTGCATTTGCCGTTGTTCCGTTAGTGGCTGTTGTCGCGCTTGTGGTTGGGTCATGCACGGCAGCACACGACGAGAATGCCTCTGGTCCTGAATTAGCAAGCACACCAGCAGTCGAAGCAGGCGGGCCGGGACCTAAGGAATGTCCACCGCCGGAAAGTCCCTGCCCGGAAATTTATGCGCCGTCCCTTTGTGTCGCCAAAGCTTATCGGGATGAGCCTTTGCCCCCCGACGAGGCCGTACGTGCGTGGGGTGATAATAGTTGCACGGCGAAGTTCGCTTTGATGAGCGAGGCCTGTAAGCGCGGGATGTCTCCTGCCGGGATCAGTGGCATTGAATGTGTGCCGGATGTGTCACGTGGAAAGTGCCCTTTCGCGCGAACGATTTGTACCATGGATGTGTCGCCAAAAATCTGCACGGCAACCAAATATGCAGATCAGCAGATCCCGGGGGGTGAAAAGGGAGCAGATTCCTTGTCTGCCACGGGGTCAAATGAGTGCGATGCCCGCAATAATCTGATGCAAACTGCCTGCATAAAAAATCTCGATCCTGAAAAAATTGGAGGCGTGAAATGCAGATCACCCAAACCATAGGTCTGATTTTTCTCGGTGGTCTCATCCTCAATGTGTCTTGTTGTGGAAAAAAAGATGATGGCGATAAAAACGATGTGACCGGGGTGGCTGTCGGTTCCGGTGAGCTGGTATCGTGGGTTTCCGGTGCCGAAGATCTTGTCCTTTCACTCAAAGGCGCGGCCGCGGGGCAGCAGTATATCGCCATGCCATTTGCGACAGGAGATTCCGCCACTGTCGTCGGTGCCGGAGCAGAAAATCTCACCTTAACAGTAAAGAAAGGTGCGGCACTCACGCGGCGAAATGCTTCGGCATTTTTGACCACGGATGGGCCGTCAGCCTGGCAGGAAGAAGACCACCTCCGCCGGACGGCATTAAATCGTTTTGATTCGCAAAAAGGTGCCGGTCAGGACTCGGGATTCTGGTCCGCAATACGGCGTCTGGATCGCCTCGGCACGATGGAATCGCGACGTCTGGAGCGGGCATTTCGGCGTTTGGGCGCGCAGAGCCCGCGGCCTGAGATGAGAGCTGCCACCGCAACGGACTGTCCGGACAGCGAGGTTGTCATGCCGCGTTTTTCCGACGCTTCAACGCCGGCAAATATCAGCGTGGACGTCGGAACGTCCTTTAATGGTACCGACTACTGCCTTGCCGTCGTTGACGGAACCGATTTAGTTTCTGAATCCGATTTAGCCACCATAAAAAGCAGTCTGACGGAAGTGATGCGGCGTTATAAATCCGTCATTTACGCTGACAATTTTTCTGCCAATACGAAGGACGGCTATTCGTTCAAGCCGCTCATTATCATTGCCGACTTCTCTGATGCATCAATTTGGCCTGACGCTAATGCGACGGATCCAGACCTTCGCGCCATCAATGAGGTCTATCAGGTGGCCGGAGTCTTTCTATCGGACATGACCACCGCTCTCAAGCGCCCGGTGCTGTACATGGCCTCGGACCTGGCACGGGTCAAAGGAGCCGAAGGGACTTCTGCGGAAATTGCGCGTAAGACCTTTCATGCGACCCTGGCTCATGAAATGCAACACGTCATCATGGATTACTATCGACGACGGGGCGCATCTGACGCTCCGGAAACAACCTTTCTGGATGAAGGCATTGCTCACTATATGGAAGACCTTTTCGGATACGGTGAGGTCTCGTTTGAAGGGTTTCCCAAGGTTTTTCTGACATCCTTGCTCGACGGTACCTCACCGTTTTTAGGTGCAGACGAAGACTCAAAGATCCAGCGAGGGGCTGCACAAACGTTGATCTATTACCTGGTGAGCCAAAAGGGCGGTGTTAAATTTAATGACGGAACATTCGAAGCTGGGGAAGGAATCAATGCGCTGGCAAAGGTTGTGAAAGGGACGTCCACGATCGGTGCAAGAAGCCTTGCAGCAGCATTTGCCGCGGGTGATGCTGCTGCCTGGACCTCCACCGTCGGTGGTTACCTCGGGGCCTTGGTGCTCGATGGCACGACGGTTGTATCAAGCGACGCTCGTTATACGGTGCAAGTTCCGGTGGAGGGGGTTCGCGACCTCCAGGGGAATTCAAATAAGAGTTTTGGCATGCGATTTAACGGCTTCGGGGGGTTATCTGACCGACTGGGCGCGTATACCCAGTCAACCGACGGTGATTTAACCAGCGATGGAAAGACACTGAAAAACTATCAGACGGTACCGGTTTTGTGGACCGTGGCGAAAACCGGCGATTCACTGGGGGCTTCCTTTAGCGACAGTGCCGGACGCTATCTTCAATTTGTCCGGGTCAAGTAACTATAGGGCTGGAATGGGAGCAATCGGATGCATAAGTTGGCGAATATTTTTTTTGTTTTAGGGGGTGTCGTGAGTGGCCCCTTGTTTGCGCAGGGTGCGTCGGAGGCGAAGGGATTCACCGATAGCGCCGAAGGCGTCGTTGTTGTGACAGGGTCGGCCGCAAACGCACAAACCAAACTCTCCACCCGTCCGGGGTCGTCAGAGGGGGTAGCGGTTTGTCGCAGTGGAAACGCCAGGCGCCTCGGGAAAGTCTCGGGAATGACCGTTGCAGCCGACGGAGTCTGGTCACAAAACCCAGTCTCTAAGGAGAAGTGTCTGGAGGTCAAAAATTTCCGCATCAAAAAAACTTCAAGCGGTCGCGATGCTCTTGTTGGGAAGTTGCTGAAGCGGGAAGCCCAGTTTTTCGTGGAGACGGACGACGGCAAGGAGCAAAGCCTGAGTTCTGTGCCGCCTGGTCTTTCCAAGCTGGAAGGTAAACAGGTGATTATCGATGTTAAACCGCTCGACAGCCCTTCCGCAAATGCTGCGGGAGGAAAGTCCTGGCGTGTCGTCTCTTATTCCGAACATCCGTAAATCAATTTTTTTGTTATTGAGCCTTATTCATTTGACGAGGAAATTATGACAAAACGTTTCGGAATCGCATTATTGCCCTTGCTTACCTTTGTCTTTCTCTTTGCTGGAGTGAGCGGGCCGGTCTGGGCCCAGAACGAGAAAACCACGCTGATTACAATGAAAGACGGAAAACCGGTGGCCGCCCTTGCCAAGTCCTGGAAAAAATCCGGCGCCGGAAAATATGAATTTCAATTGGACCCAAAAGCGACGATTGGCAAGAAAAAGCCCCTCACGACAGATGCTGTAAAGTCTTCACTGGAAGGCCGTCTCGGATCCTCCCATGGGGTGAAAGTGGCCGCGAAAGGCAAAGCCGCGGTGGAAGTGACTTTCACTGGTGAGGAGCTTGCCTTTTTGGAGGCGGTGTCCACCGCGAAGATTCGAGCAACGAAAAGTGTTGAGCTGGCCCTGGAAAGCTCCACCACTCAAGGTGCGATTCGGGCCCGGGCTACCGATCGCGCTCCAACTCCAGAAGAGGTCAAGGCCACGGTAACAGAAAATAAGGACGGAATGATTGTAGTACGAGTTCTTGCGGTTGGTGCCAACGGCGAAGCCGTAAAATTCAAAACCGGTGAGAAAGCCAAAATAAAGGCGGCATCTGACGCTAAAGTGAACGATGTCGTTTATTTCGTACCAGACCAGCTGACAGATGGGGTCTGGACTGTAAAAGCGATTGCAAAGTAGTCAATGTGAAGGCACTGCCTGTGCGCCGAGGGGTTCAGGCAGCGTTACTAATTCGACAATACCTCGAAAGAGGCTTCTGATAGTGATTGCAAGGTCACTTCCTGTGGCAGGAACTCCACCTTCAAGTCGTGATCCTTCAGGACTTTATTAAATAGTACATGTTCTTCCTCAAGGATCCAGTCGCGGATATCTTCGCGGACCTTAACCTTGATTTCCTTCTGCCCCGTCTGCAAGGAACGTCGCAGGACCTCGCGAATGAGGTCGTAGGCTTCAGTGATCGTCGACCTGATGCGACCTCGGCCATCGCAGTAGGGGCAAGGCTCCATCAGGCGTCTTTCGAGAGACTCCGCAGTCCGTTTTCTGGTCATCTGAACCAGGCCGAGTTCGCTTATTCGCAAAACGTTGGTGCGGGCCTTATCCTGTTTGAGTTCTTCCTGGAGTGTCGCGTAAACTTTCTCACGGTCGTCATGAGACTCCATATCGATGAGATCAAGAACGATGAGCCCGCCGATATTGCGAATCCGTAACTGTGCGACAATCTTTTTTACCGCTTCCATGTTTGTGTGAAAAATGGTGTCACGGGCATTTGCTTTGCCGACAAATTTCCCGGTATTTACATCGAATGATGTGAGTGCTTCCGTTTGGTCAATGATCAGATATCCCCCGGAGGGCAGTTCGATTTTGGAGCCCAATGCGCGGCTGATGTCCATTTCAATCCCATACACATCGAATATGGGGGTGCGCCGGTCATATAGCTCCAGCTTTCTGGTGGCCCCGGGGATTGTTGCTGTCAGGAATCGCTTCAGGTCCTCATAAGCCTCGGAGTCGTCGATCACGATTTTAGAGATTTCGTCGGAGTAGAGGTCACGAGTTGTTTTTTGGATCAAGCCCAGATCCTGGTTAAGCAATGCGGGAGCTTTAGCTTTTCCCTCTTTTTTTGAGATGACCTCCCAGGTTTTGCACAAGTAGCGCAGGTCCTTCTGGATATGGGCGGTTTCGGCGCCGGCGGCTGCCGTTCGGACGATCACCCCTACTCCATCGGGGCGCATATCTTTGATGATTTGTTTGAGACGTTTCCGTTCCTCCGGATCATCAATCCGTCGAGAAATCCCGATGTGCGAAAATCCGGGCATCAGAACAATGTACCTTCCCGGGAGGGAAAGATACATCGTGACCCGTGCGCCCTTTGTCCCCAGGGGCTCTTTGGCGACCTGAACCAGAATAGTGTCACCTTCCCTGAGGATTTTTTCTATAGGCGCATGGGAGGCATGGAGGCGTTTTTCGAAGTCTTCAGGCGCAAGATCCTCGTCCTCATTGTTGGACTGTTCCCGGTCACGGAGTTTGATTTCTTCCGTGACGACATCGCCTCCGAAGAGAAAGGCGGACCTGTCCGATCCCACGTCAATAAATGCGGACTGCATGCCCGGAAGCACCCGGCTCACGACACCCTTGTATATATTGCCGACTGTTGCACGCTCACCCCGTCTTTCAATAAAGAGTTCGGCAACGCGTTCCTTTTCCAGAAGAGCAATGCGGGTTTCCGCTGAATTGGTGTTAATGATGAGTTGTTTATCAAGCATTGATGGCCCCCTCCCCCAGAGAGTTTGGAGAGATCGCAGAGCTTTTCAACAGGTCGTTCAGCGCACCAAGTAATCTGTCGCTGGCACCGCAGAGTCCTGAGACTTTGCTGTATATTGATTTTTTGACTTCCTGTGTGTGACGGGCAGAGTCCACCCACCAATCCGCGAGCTGTTTTTTGTCTTCGACGATCGTAAGAACTCCTGACTGGTGCAGGCGGATCGCTTCCCGGCTGTTTTTGTAAAAAGGTCCGCTGGCTAAAGCAAGGCCGTGTGCTGCGGGCTCGAGCACATTGTGGATTTTTGCGTGCATCGCTCCACCAACAAAGGCGATGTCGCCGATACTATACAGTTCTGCCAGTTGCCCCATGGTGTCGACAATAAGCGCGCGACCATTGGCAACCAGGGGGTCTTGAGCCGAATCGAGCGACGATAGTGTGATTGATTCGATTCCCGCGGCCCGGCAGCGTTGTCTGATACCTGCGATGACATCCGGTTTCGGATGGTGCGGAGCAAGAACCAGGACCCATTCAGACTTCAGAGAACTCGATTCAGCAAAAGTGGGAATAAGAATGTCGAGGTCCTCGCGGTAGATGCTGCCGGCAATGAGATGGTTTCCCGGCAGGATTTTTTGTATGAGTTCAGACAAGTGCGTGGACTCAGCTGTGTGCTGCAGGGCTCGCTCGACAGCGCGGTCGTACTTTGTGTCTCCGATGGCCGACGTAATGGGTGCTGGTCGTCCCAGACCCTTGGTGAACGCATCCAGGTCGGCGTTGTCGACTACGTAGATCCGGTCAAAAAACTGCGCCAGCCATTTGCGTCCCAAATTGCGGAAAGCAGAATATATGGCGCCTTTTTTGCCTGAGACAGCGGCCGTGTCGACGGCGTTGATCAGCCAGACCGGACTCCATGCGTGGGCGGTGGCAAGGAATGCCGGCCACCATTCGTGTCTTACGACGATTGAACAATCCGGTCGCAACGCGGACAGAATCCAACCCCAGTTCCAAATCGTATCAACAGGGCAAAGAGAGTAGCTGACTTTTTCTCCTCGCGCACGAGCGTAGTCATATCCGGACCGTGAGAAGAAAAAGACGTGAGTGAAGCAATCTCCGGGCTTTTCCAGGCGGTCTATGATCGGGCGAGCCTGTTCGAATTCGCCGCTTGAGCTACAAAAGAAAACCACACATTTTTTCTTTTGCCGCCTTAACCTCGCCAGGTTGAGTGACGAGGTCTTGATCTCTTCCCGTCCTTTGAGCTGGCTCGAAAGGCGGCGTGACAGACGGTAAAACATTCTTAAAAAATTGATCAGGAATGTGACGACCAGCGAATAGCCGAAAAGCGTAGAGTTCAGGGCAAACTCCTGCAGAAAGGTCTTTCGTGGGCGTACGATTCTATCCATTGTGGATTCCAGCGCCAGACTCAACACCGGAATCAATTCCGTGCTGTTTTGTTTCGGAGAGGCGAGTGGCGGGTGCAACGCGCTCTCGGCTCAGAAGATTCGACAGATGGCCAGTAACCTCTGGCAATGAAATTGCGGCAAAACAAAGGTGGTCGTCGTATCGACAGGGAGTTCGGCCATGTTTTGAGCACGGGCGGCATCCAAGGCTTGCAGAAAAGGCGCGGCTCTCGCGCATGCGGGGAGCGAAGCCGAAGCCCTCCACGGTTGGACCAAAAAGTATTGCAACCGGTGTATCGACGGCTTCAGCAATATGGCCCAGCGCGGAATCGTTGCTGAGCAGAGCGTTGCAGGAACTCAATGCGATGGTGGTTTCCCACAGGCTGAGGCGGCCGGCAAGGTTTAACACGGGTCCATGCCAGTCAACCTGATCGACAATCGCGATTCCTGCTTTGCGATCTTTTTCGTCTCCGAGCACGACAACACCCGGGAGGTCAGCGCTCTTAAATTCTTCCGCCAATAAACTCAGCACTCCTGAAAAAATTTCCGGAGGGGCCTGTTTTGTTGCATGAGCAGCACCAGGGGCCACCGCGAGCCATCGTCCAAAATGAAGTTCTTTTTGCCAGGGTGTCTCTGGGGGTTGCTTGCCCATCGGCAGCCGTGGCACTGGCGTCGCCGTATGGACGTAATCTCGCAGATTGACCGGCAGCTGCTGAAAAAGTCCCTCCCGCAAGGCATTAACCATAATCTGGTATTGCAGATGCTTGGGTGTGCCAGCTTCGCGGGGCAGAGGGCGACGGCGGCCCCTAAGTCGGGCGGTCATAAGAAGCTGGTTCCTTAAGAGCTGAATTTTCGCGGCAGTAAAAATGGGGGCGTTGGTTTCGCGAGCTAATCGATGACAGACCCATCGGCTGCGCAGGTTGCTTTGGAGGTCGACGATAAGATGCAATGGCCCGATTTCTTTAATGAGTTGATCGATATCAGGAAGTGAAAGTGAGCGTCTTATCTCGATACACCTTACGGCGGGCCACGCTTTGGAGATCACACCAAGAGAAGGCTGCCGACCGAGCCAGGTGATCTCGACCGGAACAGGAAGCTGCTTTAACAAATCGATACACGCAGTTCCGAGTATGGCGTCGCCGATGCTTGAACTGCGGTAGAGGGCGACGCGGAGACTTGGACCATTGAGTGACGATGCGTACAAGTGAATCGGGCTCCCTTGACCGGAGGTGTTTTTTCTACAGTGTGGGATCTAGGTGGTCCATCTGCTTAAATACCCTTTTTCTTTAACAAATACGATGGTTTTTGCGAAACGACAAGAATGACGCTTGGTTGAATAAGTGGCCGGTTCACTTTAAAATGTATGTTGGTATAACAGCAGGCAATTACTTAATAAAGTTGGGAGAAGTTACCGATGACGGCTCCGGCGGGACGCACGAGGGAACCAGTCAAGCTCGCGCGAGACCGGGAACTAAATTTCATCTACTTTCTGGATAGCAGCAAGACCCATACGTTCAAAATCAAATTGCGGACATTTCGGTACGTTATGGGTGCAGCAGGTGCCTTTGTCACTTGCTCGCTCTTGTCATTTTATCTGCTCTTTCGGATAGAAGAAAATCGCCAGGCCACGCTGTCTGATTTACGTCGTTCGCAAACCACGATTTTTGACTACCAGACTAAATACGATTCTATCTATCAATTAGCTTATCCTTCGAGCCAGCGAACTCCGAAGAACGCGAATGCGGCTCAGTCGGTATCGGCTGCAATCGTTCCGACGCCCATGCCCGATCACAGTCCAAGAGTGGCCGCTTCCCAGCAGCCGGTTGCCGCGCAAACGGTAACGCCAGTCCCTGCGCAGGCAAAGCCGGTATCAGAACGAAATCCTGTCGCATCGGACGTCGTGGAGAATTCTGGAGAACGGATTAAGCTGAATTTTCTGCCCGTCACACTTCGGGAGGGATCGTCGATCACCCTCGTGGCGGAGAGTCCAGGTGTTGTCGTGGACAAGCAGACGATCCGATTTCAATTCGACTTGCGCAATGCGGAGTCAGCAGCGCGGGCAGAGGGTCGCCTTTATATCGTGGCAGTTTACGAAGATGACGGTGGACGAAAGGTCTTTGTCAGCGAGCCCAGAACCATGAGGATCGGGCCAGACGGCAGAGCAGCTAATCCTGAGCGGGGTGTGCGGTTTAGTGTCTCCAATTTTCTTCACCGCGAATTTAAGATCGCCATTCCTGCACTGGGAGGAGGGACGACGGCGGGTGTCAGGTTGACCGAGATAATGTTAGTTCTCGGCGACAAGTCCGGAAGTGAAATGGTTGAATTTCGAGCTCCCGTTAACGTCCGACTGGCATCAAGAAAATGACAGATCCTGTTGGACAAACCGCTGCAAGGCTCGCGACATTCGCCCTGATAGTAGGGGTGCTGAACTCGTGTGTCAGTAGCGGGAAGACCCAATCGCCACAGGACGCCGTGGCATCCGCGACCCGCTCCGGGCGAACAGTGTTAGGCCCCCGTCCGGAAGTCCGGACGCGCACGGAGTTGCCGGAGGCTTTTGGAGATAGCGCTGCTCTCACTTCGGATGTCAAGGATGTAGCCCTCAATCTTGATTTGGTCGTTTCGGCAGTAACGGTGCGCCCGCGCACTGAAATGAGGGCAGGACCTGGCGTGGAGTTTGAAGTCTCCGATTCGGTGCTGGATTCGGGGGAACGGGTTCTGGTCTATGAACTGATCGGATCCTGGCGGCGCATTGTGTCACCATCCCGGGGTGTGCGCGGATGGGTTCATCGTGGTTCGCTTCGCTTTGATCACCACAATGCCAAGACTTTGCGGGAAGCAAAAGCGAAGGTGAGTATTCGCCCTGACCTTTTACCCATGGTCTTTTCGCATCACTCGGTAAAGCGAGTCTATCGCTACCCGGATTTGGAGCCTCTGCAGACCTTGATCCCTCCAGGCAAATATTTTTACCTTTTGAGAGAAAACGAAGGGCGAAAGCTCATCTGGCTGGTCGAAACAAATTCCGTAGTCTGGATAAAGTCAGAGGAGATGCTTTGAGGCTTTTGGTTCTGTTGACATTATTGATCCTTGGCGGTTGCACGCCGACTCTCAGCGGTCAGCTGGTGACGCGTGCTGGTGATCCAATCATTTCAGATGATGCCGCAGTAAATGTAACGAGACTGGATAAGGGAGGGACGGAGGCTTCGACGATGGTGGTGGAAGTATCCGACTCAGGGGAATTTAAGGCCGAGCTGCCCCCCGGGTCTTACCTGGTAGAGTCATTTGTCCCGGATTTTTCTTTGACCAGTCAGCGCGTTGAAATCGGAAAACACAAAGTAAGTTTGCGCCTCGTTCTTGAGAGGGTGTCTGCTCCTGCACCTGGTTCGATAGGTGCCCATTTGAAGGTTGAGCCCAACCGTGGACCGGGTGGTGCAACATTAACTCCTCCACAGTTATAAATGGAACAAAACAATGGATGCTTTGAAACAGCTGTTTTCCACACCTGTAAAGACGACCATGATGGTGTTGGCACTGATTGGAGTGGTGCCATCCTGTACAGAAAAAAAAGTGGAAATGACACTGCGGGTCACGGTCAAAACCAATCAAAAGGACGCGGTGGCCGGCGCAGTGGTTAAAGTTGATGGCGCAGTGATCGGCGAGAGTGATGCCAAGGGCGAGCTGGTGGCGAAGTTGCCGCTGCCTGCTCAGTCACGCAGAAAGCTGGAGGTTTCCAAACAAAGCGATAACTATTATTTCGCGCCCTATTTCGAAAGTATCGTGGTTGGTGACTCGCCGCAGGAGCTTGCGCTGGCGGCAACGCTCTTTTTTGTTCCGAAGCCCGGTAGCGAAGGGACGGAAGCATCCGAAGGAGCCGAATTAGCTAAAGCGGCAGAAAAAGCGGACCCTCAGTCTGGAACCAGCCAAACAGCTGAAGCAGCGAATGTCCAAAAAGAAGCTCAGGTGGTCAGGGACGAGCCATCGACTGCGGTTGTTACCGATGTGGCAAGTACGACCGGGGCCGTTGACAATGCTTCGGCAGCTGCAGCGACTGGCGCAGATGGGCCATACCCTAAGCCAATTCGTCCGACTCGTGGCGCATTGGTGTTTACCGTCCATGTTTACGACGCCGGGACTAAAGGCACGGGTGTGGAAGAAAAGCCGCTCCAGGATGCGTTTGTTTTTCTCGGGACAGAATCCTCAGGAGACTTAAAGCTTGGGTGCAAAACGAATGTGCGCGGTCGTTGTGTTGTCCGCTTTCCTGCGCAAACCGAAAGTCTGCAAGCGGGACAACCCGTAACATTTGTGGCGAAGAAGTCCGGATATTTGACGCGCGGAGAGCAGGTTGAAGTCGTGGATGATGGTTCGGTGAGACTTTCCCTTTCCAGGGGCGAGACCATCGACATCTTCGCGACCACCAGAACCTATAACTTTCTTAAAGGTCTTCCTGGTGTTGAGGTTACCATTAAGGGCAAGCCAGCTGGCGTGACCGACGCGTTTGGCCGCTTTTCCTATGGATTTGTCGGTAAGCACAATGACTTACTTAGTGTCGCGTTGAAGTCGCATGATTTTTTGCCTGAAAATTTTGAAACGGATTTTGTTGTGTCGGGACCAATGACCTTGGTGCGGTATTTTGCTCCTCGTGAAGCTCCCCCCGTGAAAGTCACACTTCTCAAGGCCCAGCCCGGAAGCAACCTGTCGCCAAAAGAACTCAGCGCATTTGACGGATCCGTGGATCTGGCCATTTATGCGGCAGCAAAAACCCACATGTTTTCTGGGGGCGCCTTCAGTGAATATCCTGCAGCGGACTTTGCCAGATCACTCCGACTTGCTGACTTGACCATGGGTCAGGCTGTAAAAAAGGGTTGGAACCAAACTGATTTGAAAGCCGTGGTTGATGCGGCGATTCTGCCGTCAATATCGATCCAACAGGATTCTCAAAATCCCCTCATGGAGCTTAGCCTCATTGACTCTAAAGGCATGGTGTTGGCCGCGGCGAGAGAGAAGCTGGACAGTCTTAAGGATGAGGCAGCGATTCGGCGGAGCATGGAGGTATTGGCGGCCAAGATAATCCGAGCCTTCCCCTTCGAAGGCGCGGTGATCGGAAAAGAAGCCAAGCACGTAACTATCAACATTGGACGCGTTTCCGGAAGGGGCCTTTCGGTCGGTGATTTGGCAGAGATTCATGGAATTCAGGGCGATGCCAAAGGGAAGAATCAGATTCAACGTTCCATCGGCCTTGTGCGCATCACTGAAGTCTTTGATGAAAGCGCGCGCGGCGAGATCAGAAAAATCGAGCCCCGGGCTGTGATTTCCCGAGGGGATTTGATCGTGCTTCGTCCCCGAACCGGAGCAGCGCCCCTTGCCAGTGCGGTGCGGGTCATGTCGGGCGGAGGGGCTGGCGCAGGCGCTGGTTCGAAGCCTGTCCCGCAAGCGAACGTTTACCTTGATGAACGATGGGCGGGAGCGACAGATGACAACGGCCGAATGACTCTGGACCCATCGCAGGCAAAGGGTATTGCCAGGGTGACGGTCACCAAATTGGGTTATAAGCAGTTCACCGCAGATGTAAATTTTACCAAGCCCAAAAAACTCGACGTAATACTTAAGCGGGATACGGCTTATGTTCGGATCGACTCACGACCGCAGGGAGCGACTGTGACCATTGAAGGAGTAGGCGTAGGGAAGACGCCGCTTGCTTCGCCCGTGGTGACGACCAGCGGGTTTTCGAAGCTTCAGGTCGAAGGACCCGCTCCCTATAAGAAGTACGAGGCTGTACTGGAGCTCGATGAAGGCACCATCGACCTGACTGGACCAAACGCGATTATGCTCGAAGTTGATTTTGTGGCGCAGGCGCGTGTCCTCGCATCGACAAAGCCGGAACAGGCGCTTGCTAAACTGGCTGAAATCCCAGCCGAGCATTCGGATTACCTGATGGGAAAGCACTTCGCCGGCGAAATCTATCTTTCAAAAACAAAAAGTCCACCAAAGGCTGCTGAGGCATTTGCCGAGGTGACCCGGTCGCCGGCGGTCGCCACATTCGCGGACAAACGATTTATAGGCTCGCATGTGAATGAAGGGATCGCTCTGTTTCTGGTGGCGGAAGACCTTAGAGAAAAAAATGTTGAGACTGCCAGAGCGCATTATATCAAAGCAGCGGAAGTGCTGGATCGAGCTGTGCCTCACATGCGATTTGTTCCACCGGCTGAACATGATCAGGCTGTCCACAATGTGGATTACTACCGGGCCCTTGCGCGGCATCGTTTATGGTCGATGAGTAAGGACCAGGGGGCATTAGCCGAGGCTTACAGGGCCTGGCGCGATTACGTTGAAGGATCGGCGAAGTCAGTCCCACTCAATCAGGCGACCAAGCCTCTTGCAGAAAACGCCAGGGTTTATTACCGGCTCGTTCAGAGCTCGATGTTATCAACACAGCAGCAATAAGGCGGTCCGTGCGAGTTTTTCGTGAAATGATGTCCCTCCCCACGCTGATGGCGTCATCCATCGCCATAGGTTCTTCTTTGTGTGCGGCATGCCGTACCTCTGTTTGGCCCTTTGACGAAAATTCACGATTGGGAGGTGTTCCCCTTTCGTCTTACACCGCCACCGACGGTCGGTATTTTCCCGGGTTCATTCGGCAAAATTTTCCAGGCGCACGAAGATTTGAGCAAGAGTTTGGTGTCTTGGGAGAAGCCCGCAGCGGCATGAAATTAATTGAAATTAAGCAACTCAGCGCAGATAAGGCGGACAGCAACGAAGCGAATTTGAGTTGGTCCATCGACGGGGCTTTCCTTGGGTTCGAAGTAGCCGCAGGGAGCGAGCGAAAGATACTCGTCAAAGACCTGGCAGGACAGTTTTCGCGCGAGTTGAAGGTATTGCCGAATGCACGCCATAACTTTCTCGACGGGTTAGTTACGAGTTCTGCACATTCTTATAATGCCAGCCTGCGTTGGTCTCGCGACAGCACACGTTTTGCCTTTATGTCCAATGGGGGAACTGGAGATTACGGTATTTATGTTGGAGCCGTCGGTGCGCACGACCGTGCGATCGCCAAAAGCCACGCTAAGGACGGATATGCCTCATGGAGTCCAAAGACCAACGAAATGGCTTTTGTCAGCAGTCGAAGTGGAAACGGAGACGTTTACCTGGTGGACGTTGCGACGCAGGGATTGAAGAAGTTATCAAGATCTGACGATGTCGACCTGTTTCCGGAATGGCGACCAGATGGTAACGGCATCGTGTTTTGCAGTGGCGATGCCCTCAATCACGACATTGTTTTGGTGGAGAGGCTCGCTGCTGGTGAGAAATGGTCTGCGCCGATTCGGATGACTGAAGGGGTCGGAGATGAACTGCGTCCGATAGTCTCGCCGGACGGCAGGCTGGTGGCGTTTTACGGGACTGACCGTGCGCTGACGGAAGGTGGTAATCCGCTCTGGAATATTCATGTTTTACCTACGGGGAGCGTCGGTGTATCGGGGGACGATTTAGCCGCCACGGTGGTCGCACGGGATGTGGTTATTGACCTTAATACTGGCCCCGCGTGGACTCCGGACAGCCGTAAGTTGATCTTTGTAAAAAGAGACCCGACCGCGTTCAATCCGATATACGGCTATGATCTCTACGCAGGCCGCGCGTATTTATTCCAAACGGACACCCGGTTGAATCGCGATATTATCATGTCGCCCCTCGGGGTGTTGAGCTTTCGCGCACAGGTAGGTGCCTGGGACAAAGTGTTTATAGCTCTGACAAATCAGGGGATTCAATTGCAGTCGGTTCCTCCTCCCGATGCAAAAGTGAACTACCTGGCCAAGGGCAAGTCCGAAAAGGATTGGCTATGACGTTGCGGTTAGTTGAGTCGTTGATCATCTTTTTAGTGCTCGCGGAGGCAGCACCAGCTGTGTCTGCGGAAAAAATGCGTGGGTTAGTCTACGGTGAGGCTGGTCGGGTCGAAGCTTATGATCCCTATACGGCTCATGAATCTGCCGTACAGCGGATGTCGGATTTGATGTTTGACAGCTTGGTCGAAGTAAGCCCCGCAGGTGAATATGTTCCGCGACTCGCATCGAGCTGGGAAATAGCCAGAAGCGGGGCCGAGGTGGTGTTCACGCTACGGCCGGATGTCACATGGCATCCTGAGTCGGCGTCCGGCACGAAAGAGCGGCTCGTTGTCTTTTCGGCAGAAGATGTCGTAGCGACAGTTGGGCTGCTCACATCATCTGGCAGCGATATTCCAAACCGGGAAAGATTTTCAGCCATAGCTGGTGCGGAAGCGCAGGGCGCTTCGAAAGTTATCGTAAGACTGTCCCGGGCGATGACGGATCCGCTGCGCGCGTTGATGTTTAAGGTCCTCCCCCGGCATAAATTAGGATCCAACCCTGTGTTGAAACGGGGGGCACCGTTTACTAAGCATCCAATCGGAACCGGGCCTTACGTCTTTGATAAATCAACCCCCCAGGGCGAGGTGAGGCTTATTGCAAACACGTCCTACTTCGCCGGGGTCCCACGTATACCGACCATTCTCCTGAAGGGATTTACAGATCAGACCATCATGGCCCAATCCCTTATGTTCAATTCGATTGATATGGTTACCTATGTCAGTCCGCGCGATTTGGGTGAAATACTGGGAGATCGCCGGTTGACGGTCATGCCATACGACGCTCTGTCTTTTTCTTTTTTTGCCATGAATGCGGGTAGAGGGCCATTGAGGGATAAGCGGGTGCGGCAGGCTATCGCTGCAGCCATCAATCGCAAGGAGATGCTGCAGGCATTTTTTCAGGGTAGAGGTCGACTTATCAGTGGTCCCTTTCCTCCGACTTCATGGGCTTATAACCTTGACGTGCCGGATGTTGCGTTTGACTTAAAGCGGGCAGTCGATCTTTTTCGTGCTGCGGGCTTAGGTGATAAAAATGGAGACGGAATTCTGGAAGACGCATCAGGAAAGCCCCTGGTCTTAAATTTTGCCGTACCCCTTGCAGGGGAAAGCGAGATCATAAAACGAATCGTACTGGCCTTTCAGACCTATTTGCTGAATGCAGGGGTTAAAGTAGAGCTGCAGTTTATGGACTGGCTGGTATGGAAAAAAAAGGTGCTTGCAGAACGTGACTACGACCTGACGTTAGCGTCTTGGAGTTTTGATGACGCCAGTAACATCACCAGCTTATTTCATAGTTCCAGCGCTGTACCCTGGGGAAACAATTTTGTGAATTTCCGCGACAAACAGGTCGACAGCCTTCTCACTGAAGCCGATGCGACAAATGATTTCGAAAAGCGACGTGCTATCTACCAAAAGCTTCATGTTGTTTTGGCGGATGAAACACCATATGTGTTTTTGTGGACACTGATGCACCATGCCGCCCATAACAGCCGGGTTTCCGGAGTACGCATAGAGCCTTTCGGATTCTTCAAATACGTGTCCACCTGGGGCTTAAATGCCGGAGAGGTCGCGAAATGAATAATAAGCTCGATTCTGACGAACTCGGCTCGGATAAAAAAGATGAAAAGAAACGACAAGGTGGTGTAGCTGACTACCTGTCTGCTCCACGGCGTAAGCGCAAAAGTTTTGTTGTGATGGCATTTGGGAAGGGCATTCCCATTGACCTTAGCGGGGCAATCAACGGTTTCGTCAGGTCCACCTTTAAAAACCTTGCCTTCTCTCTCCCGACTAATATGGATGAACTGGCACGACAGGTTTCACGCAACATCGCCCTGATGATCGTCGATGATGAATTTGCTTCCCGCGAGGAATTGCTGACACTTCTGCGCAAAATCAAAGAGAAAAAGGCCGGGTCTGCGGTCCCCGTTCTGTTTTTGACCCGTGAACCCGAGGAGTTGGTGGGAGTCTACAACAAGATTCTGTTGCCCTTTCATGAAGTTGACGAATATGTGGCCTTTGTGGGCGCGACACAGGGGCAGGTTTTTTCCCGCATTAAAGCCGGTGTCGAAACCAACAATCGCAGGCGGAGTCGCCGGTATCGTGTAGATATTCCGGTGACGTATCAGGTGCTGGGGGAAGGGAAAATGCACCCCGGGCGTTTTTTGGACTTGAGCGTTCACGGCGCTCTGCTGAAGTCAGATGAGGGTCGTGTTTTTAAGATGCGCGACCAGATCAAGATTCACCTTCCGGTGACAGATTTGCTGCCTCCCACCTTTGGTGAATTTTTGCGCTTATCGGCGAAAGTCCGCCGACTCCAGATTTCTGGAGATCGTGTTGGCGTGAGTTTTGAATTTCTGTCTGAAAACCAAATGCTGGTGCTAACGAAGTTTGTTACGGAATTGGTTCAAATTCAGTTAACCAAAAAGCCAGCTTCGGCATCGACTTTGATTTCTGGAAAGCATCTTCCCAGGTAGTGTCCCGCGCTCCTAGGCTTTTTTTGGCCAGGCTGTTAGACGCGGTGAGCTATGGCTTCACCGATCAACAGTTCCATACGCTTACAAACTTTCGAATGAAATCTGGAGACCTGTCGTTTGAAGGCTTCGGGATCCTGCACGGGTTTGGGTGGTATGAGTGGCTCACTGAGATAATGAACGAGCTTCACGGGACGTGGTACTGGTGACAATCCGACACCGCGTGCGACGAACAGTGGGACTTTAAAAGCCTTGTAGGCCCATTTTGTGATGGGATTTGGATACACTTCATAGATGTCGTCGGCGCGCGGGCAGGCACCTAAAATGATGGGAGTGCCCGTCTCCATGGCGAGGCGAACAAATCCCTTGCGATTATTCCAGCGTATTTGATAGCGCTCCACCGATGGACGCAGCGCCTCCCGCATGCCGCCTGGTGCCACCGCGACAATATTTTCTCCGGCCAGCAAGCTTCGCGCATTTTCCTGATTGCCCTGGGTTGAGCCAAAAAACTCCATGATGGGACCGACCATTGGCACCCGAAAAAACAAACGATCTATAAGTGGACGGGTCACGCGGCCATTCCCGAGAAAAATGGCCGCATATAGCAGCGCAATATCGTAGGTTGCTAACGAATGGTTTGTGACCAGCAGACAGCGACCGGATGGCGGCACATTTTCAAGCCCGACGACTTCGTGGCGATGATACAGGCGCAAAGCCTGGGCCACTGGGAGCAGTTTCATCATCCGCTCGCGGACAAAGTCGCCAGAATCCTTGTTCAGCGGAACGGGTAAGTTGGTGGATTCTGCGTCGTTTGTCATAATTTTTGCCAATGATTAAATTTACATGGTGAATATATAAGGATCTAAGCCATGATCCGCAATGAAGTTTCGGCATAATTTCCGGGAGGTTTAGTCTTTAAATGTTTCGACATTCTTTCCTATGGCGGGTTGGATCACGTACTGGAAGGTGGAGCAGGCGCAACCCTTGCCTTAGCGCTCCCCTGATTTTGGCGATCGTTTTTGGAGTCGCCTTAGTCACCGGTGTCCTGCCTCTTCTGGCGCGCATTCCGGCGCAGGTGTTGTGCGTCTGTGAGGAGCCTTCAGGTGGCTATGATGCAATCATAGTTATGATGGGAGATCATCGGGCGCGGAGAGTGGAAGCGGCGGCAAAATATTATCAGTTAGGTCATTCGCGGAAGATCCACATCGTGCAACCCGAGGCCGGACTGTATGAGCAGTATGGAATGATGCCGGGTGAAGCTGTTCTTGCGAAAAATCTCATCCGGCGGTTAGGCGTTCCGGAAGCTGATGTTTTGGTCTTTCAGGGCAAAGATGGTCTGAGAGCAACCTCGTCCTTTGAGGAGGCTCAGATTCATCTCGATCACCTGCTCGCTGGTGGCGAGAATCAGACGGTGGCACCGCGCCGTGTCCTGATTGTGACTGAATGGTTTCACACCAGTCGCGCCCGTTGGATTTTTCGCAGGGTTTTCGCTGGATCCGGGATTACCGTCGACGCCGGGGCATCGGGGCGGGAGTGGGTCGAACGTTGGTGGAAAGATGAATGGGCTTTTCTTGGGCTTTTCGACGAGTATCTTAAGTGGATCTATTACCTGATGAAGTATTGAAACGGCCTGCAAGGGCCGCCTAGGGATCAGATTTCCAGGACACCTTCAAAAACGAACTCGCCCGGTCCGGCCAGCTCCACCTCGGCGTCTTCATCGCCCTGGCGGACGTAAAGTCTTCCACCAGGCATGTCCACCGCAACCCAGTCTGAGCGGGAGGTGGTTCCGCTTGCATAGGCGCAGGTGACAATAGCACAAGCGCCGCTGCCGCATGCCTGCGTTTCACCTGCACCGCGTTCCCAAACCCACGCCCTATAAAGGTCTGTGAGTTTGTGCCCGATGGTGTTTTTAGCTGAAGATTTGTCTTTGTCTGCAACCTCTTCAACATGTGCGATGTGAACGTTGATCCCGTCCCAGTGGCGGGACTTTTGGAATGCCGGTCCAATGCGGCGGATTTTTTCGCGCGACGCTTCATCCAGGAAAAACACTAGGTGTGGATTGCCGATTTCGCAAACACCGAAATCTTTGCTTAACTCAGGCAGGTTCAATTCTTTCGCCACCCGCTCAACCTCACCGCGTGCGGATTCAAACCAGCTGCAATCTGCATTTACTCTCGCGACACCCATCTCGACTGTGACGTGTGGCCAGGTGGATTTTCCGGAGCCGTGGGCGAAGCGGCAGACTTTCGTAGTGCCTTCAACTTCCAGTTCTACGGCTTCTGGAATCTCGGTCGGATTACCAGCGTCCCGGCTGAGACGGTGGTGGCGTAGTACGCTTAACGCTGCACAACGCAGTCCGTTGCCGCAATTTTTGGCAGTACTGCCATCGCTGTTGATAATGGTGAGTTTATGGGGAGTGAGATCGCTTTTTTTGGATGTTTGAAGCACCAGGATCCCATCTGCGGCAATTCCACTGCCCCAGCGATCACACAGCCGCGGCGCCACTCGCCTGAGGCTATCGAGGACCACATCGCCATCGGTGGCCGAAATCCAGGTAACGATAAAGTCGTTGCGCGCCCCATGCCATTTTTCGAAGTTTAAAAACATCTTCAGGAACCTTCGTTGCTTGGTTTGTCGATATTGTTTAATCGGTAACCGCGACCACGGACACTTACGAGGATTTCTGGTTTGGTCGGATCGGATTCAAGGTAACGTCGCAGGCGCACGATGAAGTTGTCGACGGTTCGGGTCTCTATGTCGGCTTTGATGCCCCAGACTTTTTCAAGGAGATGCTCGCGAGACAATACTCTTTGAGGGTGGCAGAAGAATTCTTTAAGCATGTCGGCCTCGAGCTTCGTTACCGAGTGTTCACCTTGAGGGCCTTTTAGCTGCAGAGATTCAAAATCAAGGACAAAGGGGCCATGGGTGAAAACTCGCGCCACCGTTAATTCAGAAGACTCCGCCAAATACCCGGCGCGACGAGCCATGCGTCCGACCCGAAGCAACAATTCTTTCAAATGAAAAGGCTTGGTGATGTAATCGTCGACGCCTGTCTCCAGCCCCTTGATCCGGTCTTCCTCCGAAGCGCGGGCTGTCAGCATTAGAATGCCGGTCTGGTCGTCCTTTTTTCTGATCTCTTTCGCAACTGCGAAACCATCCAATTCCGGCAACATGACATCCAGAATGATGAGGTCGAAAGGCCCCTCTAGCTGGAATTTTTCCAGGGCGATGCGACCGTCCGTCGCCATGACCACGTGAAACCCTTCTGCCTGAAGATTGATCTGCAGCGAAAACGCAATGTGGGGCTCATCTTCAACGAGGAGAATTTTCTTCACAGGTATCTCTGCATAATGCTGTTATTTGTCAGCGAGCTTTTTTACTGTTTTAAGTCGCCGGCCTGATCTTATCACTGTACGGAAGCTTCACAACAAAGGTCGACCCTTTCCCCGGCCCAGGACTTTCAGCCCAGACCTTTCCGCCCAAGGCTTGTACCGCATTTTTAACAATAAACAGTCCAAGCCCGGTTCCGGGAATCGCTCTTAGGGATGCGATCTCGGCCCGATGGAACATTTTGAATATTTTGGCAGCATCCTTCTTGTCCAGACCAAACCCCTTGTCTTCGACGCGGAATTCAATAAACCCATCCAACGCGAGGAGTTTCACCAAAATGGGAGACCCTGCTGGAGAGTACTTTATGGCGTTTTCAACGAGGTTTCCCAGCAGCAGTCCGAGGACCTGGGGGGAGGTATGTAGCTTTAGACCAGAAGGAACGGTGATGGTGACACGGTCCATAACAGAGCGATCCAGGTGAGATGCTCCAGCACAAATATCTCTAATTGCGGCATAGGGGTCGAAATCTTCAGCATCCTGCAGTGAAAGCAATATCCCCCGATCGAGCCGGGCCGAAATCAGAATCTGATCAACCAACCGTGATAAGCGACCAATATCACCGAGGGCCATTCCAAAAAGCTTTTGCCGCGTTGATTCATCCAATGGTCGTGATTGGATAGTCTCAAAAGCAAGCTGCAGACTGGAAAGTGGCGACCGGAGTTCGTGGGTTACGCTTGATATGAATCGTTGTTGCTGTTGTATAGCTGCGGCCTTTTGTTGGCCCGAGACAAAGAGAACCACCGTGCCGACCAGGATAACCCCCAAAAGGATGCAGCCCGCAACCAGCGCGCCGATCGCTGTGCCACTCCCCCAGGTCTCCTGATATTGCCTTCCAAAACTGCTGGCGATGCTCGCGATTTCTTCCTGGCTGCGGATAAACCAGACAACCCAGATGACCAAAACCGCAACGGACACCACCTGAAGCGCCACAAAAACGGTGATTGGATGCATGAGCCAGCGGAGCCGGCTCAAAACCAGGTGTGAAAAAGCCCAGAGGTCATTTAGTAACCGTCGCATGGCGGGGATTAAATGAGACCTGTGGCCGGTCTGTCAAGGAATGCATGACTTCGTGCAAATTCCTCTTCCCCGGTAACAAAAAATCCTGCAGCATATCAGGTGAGCGAATTCAAAAAATTTACGAGATACCGGACTTGGTCATTCGCCAACTGTTGTTTGGCATTGGGATGAACATGAAAACGATGATCCGTTCTGCGCTTTTGATTTTCCCGGTTTTAGGGGCGGGCCTGACGTCATTCTCCGCAATGGGAGCTTCGCCGGGTGGCGAGATTCGTGATGTCAGTGCAATGTTTTTGTTCTCGCCTGAAGGGTTCGACGACAATGATGGCGCTCAGCTCGTTATCGACGGCTATCTTCCGGACGATTGTCATCGGGTTTTGCCGCCGGCTGTTTCTGTCGATTTCACGTCCTATTCTATTAATGTCCAACCCCAGGCCCGTTTTTTTGCAGTGGACTGCGATTTGTTTCAAATTCCCTTTAGCCAGGTCATCGACCTGGGCGCCTTGCCTAAGGGCCAGTGGCGGGTGAAGTCGCCGGGAATCGAAGATCAAACTCTCACAATCACCGAAGCGACGAATGCAGGTCCGGACGATCATCTTTACGTTCCGCTGGATGGGGTGCACGTATCCGTGAGGCCGGATCTTCAAAAAATTACGGCAACTCTCGCTGGCCGGTTTACCAATACCTGTATGATGTGGGAAACCATCCAGATCGTCGACACCGGAGATACCGTGCAACTACTGCCAATCATGCGCATGCAGAATCGCCCCGATTGCCGGCCCCGCTTAACCTACTTTGACGATGTTACAGTCGAAATCCCCTGGCGTGGTCCCGGGCGGTATCTGTTGCACTCACGCTCTCTTAATGGTCAGGCAGTTAACACCATGTTCTCTGTATATGGTGAAGGCAGATAACCTTTCGATCCCTTTCCCCCAAAATGCGGCCACCTCCTCCCCAAAGATCGAGGTGGCCGCTGTTTTTTAATGGAAGACCAACAAATTGAGGGTGTCGCTTTCCAGCTCGAGTTTGAGCCGTAGCGAGGTATTCAGGACGGCATTCAGACCATGGGTTCCGACCAGCAGATAAAAGTCGGTTGCCGGTGTTGTTAAAATGAGCTCCCGCAACACCTGCTGAAGCAGTTCCTGAGAGTCATTCGCGAGGATCAGTTCCGGGGCCATATAAAAGCCGGCGGTTCTTGGTGCCCAGGAGCGAATCATATTCACCAGTGAGGTAACCCATGCTGTGCGGTCGCGGAAGTCAGGGCCGGGAACCTGCAGCAAGTAGATAAATCTCGTAGGATTGACGCTGGTATCGGACAGCATGATAGGGCCTTCGTCGGATACGCCCTTGCTAGCAGCTTCCGCGAAGACCGCGGAAACATTTTTTTGATCGAGCAGAGAAGCCGGAGTGAGCTCGCCAGGTTTTGCGAGGCCGATCCAGAAATGGCAGTTTGCTTCGTTGTCGGCGATCGCTAGTTTGAGCGTGACGGTCCGACGTTCCAATACCCCGAGGGCTGGTTCATCAAGGGTGGTGGTTGCCGGCACGTTTGCGTTGATACCGGCAGTGATGCCTGGCTCGGTCGTTTCCATGCGTTGCTCCTCCCAAGAGACGGGTGAACCCTGCGAATTTGAATCATCGTCGTTTTTTAAAGAATACCCCGAAACCGACCCCGGTGAACACCCAAATTGGTTATTCGGGTTGGGTAGCTGCAGTTACAGTTCGGGAAATGGCATCGAGGATTCCATTCACGAATGCCCCTGACTGCTCAGTGCCATACTTTTTCGCTAGATCGATGGCCTCATTAAGGATGACTTTTGGTGGTGCGGATTTTTCCAGTAGCTCCCAGGTGGCCAGGCGAAGCACACTGCGGTCTGTTGCCGCAAGACGGCTCAGTTTCCAGTTTTTAGAATGTTCGACGATGATCGCATCAACTTTTTCGAGACTGTCGAGAACACCCCGGCATTTGACTTCCGCGAGTTTGCCGATTTTACCCGGGAGGTTGAAATTTTCACAAAAGGCGACGAAGTGACTTTCGGAGAAGTAAAAAATTTTCTCTAGTTCGCTTTGGTAGAGAAACTGCATGGCATATTCGCGCGCATCGCTGTTGGGATTGGTTCCGACAAATTTTGGCAAGGACTCAGTCATGAGCTCGGCTGCGCTTTCTTGTGTTTAAAAGTCTGATCTAACGACCGGAGAGTTTATCGATTTGTTGTAGTGTTTTGACAGTGGCGATTGCGGCGGCAGCGCATTCTCTCCCTTTGTTGCCACCTTTTATGCCGCATCTGCTCAATGCCTGTTCAATGGTGTCAGTAGTCAGGACGCCGAAGATGACCGGAACTCCTGTTTCCAGACCAACCTGCATCAACCCTGATGCGGCTTGTTCGCAGACATAGTCGAAATGAGGGGTTTCGCCACGCACTACGGCTCCAAGACACACAACGGCGGCGTAGGCGCGAGATTTTGCTGCACGGCTTGCGGCAACCGGCAGCTCAAAAGCACCTGGGACCCAGACGAGGTCGACGTCGCCTTCCTGTAGTCCGGATTCTGCAAAGGATTCACGCGCACCCTGAATGAGGTGCTTGGTAATTAAATCATTAAATTTGCTGGCGACGATCATGTAGCGTGCGGTCATTTTCATGGTCCTTATTCGATTACGACGGTGTCGGAAACATCGAGCCCAAATCCGGCAAGGCCTTTGAATGCTCGTGGGGTTGAGATGTGCAGGCGCATGTTTTGTACCCCGAGATCACGGAGGATTTGCGCGCCAATGCCGTAGAGCCGATTGTCCATTTGTGTGCTGCGAGCGTGTGGGTTTTTCGAGTCGGGCTCCACGGCTAAACTAATGAGGTCGTCGATGAGATTCCTCTGCGGACCATCGAGAAACAGGTAAAGCAGCACGGCATCTCGGGATTCGGCGAGAAGCTTCTCGGCGTACTTAATGAGTTTTCTGCTGCTGGAATCGTCTGAGCCAAAGATGTCCGAAACGGGCCTTTCACGATGAACTCTGACATCGACGGAGCGTTCGCAGAAATTTGTCCCTTTTACGAGGGCGAGGTGGCACGTTCCGTCCACGATACTTCGATAAACGAGCCCCCTCAACTCTCCGGCGGAGGTCCGAACTATTTTGTCTTCGACTCTTTCTACGAGGGAATCCCGCATCATCCTGAATGTGATGAGGTCAGCAATGCTGATGATCGGCAGATGGTGCTTGCGACCAAATGCCTCCAAATCAGGCATTCTCGCCATAGTGCCGTCGTCATTCATGATTTCGCAGATCACGGCCGCCGGTTTGAATCCGGCAAGGCGCGCGAGATCGACAGACCCCTCGGTATGCCCTGAACGTTCGAGTACACCACCGTGCTTCGCCTTCAATGGGAATATGTGTCCGGGTACAACCAGATCTTCCGGAGTCGTTGCATCAGCGATGGCGACTTTCACGGTCTCGGCACGATCTGCGGCGGAAATTCCTGTCGTGACACCCTTGCGGGCTTCGATACTAACAGTGAAAGCAGTGGAACGCGCGCTGTCGGCCTTGCCGTGATCTGTCATCATCGGGAGCTTAAGGCGATCGACCAGCGGGGGATCGAGTGTCAGGCAAATGAGGCCGCGCGCCTCGCGGGCCATAAAATTGATCTTCTCGGGGCAGACGTGTTCGGCGGCAAAAACCAGGTCACCTTCGTTCTCACGGTCTTCATCATCAACCATAATGACCATGCCACCGCGCTTGATCGCGTCGATAGCCTGTAAGACGCTGGTAATGGCTTCCTGAGAGTCGCTTGTTTTCATAGAGCCTGTAACCCCTGTGACCCTTGCTGCGATTGGCATTAGAGGGATCGACGTAGTGGATTTTTTGCGCCGGGAGTTTCTACCAGATGTCACCCTAAAAATCGAGTCCGGCCAAGCTTTACTTGTAGTGTTTTTCCACAATCCGCAGAAGCTGCTCGCGGCTGACTGGTTTGGTCAGGTGATCGTTAAAGCCACCTTCGAGGCATCGGCGCCGTTCGTCTTCCATGGCATGAGCGGTTACCGCAATGATTTTACCGGTATAACCACTGCCGCGCAGGGTCCTGACGGCCTCATGACCATCCATGAGGGGCATTTGCAGGTCCATGAGAACAATCGAGTAGCTCTTGGTGGTTGCTTTGGAGACGCCTTCGCGCCCGTTGTCGGCGGTCTCTACGAATGCCCCCGCTTGCCGAAGGTAAGCAGCGATAATCGTTTGAATATCCTGGCTGTCGTCCACTACGAGAATGGAGCAGGCATTGAGGTTGAGGCTTCTTGAAGGTGCGGAGTCCACGACCCTCGTCGGTTTTTCCTCGCCATGGTGTATTTCGTGCCCGACCAGTGCAAGCGGGCCGGGATCGATGGTGGCGACAAAAGTGCAGCCCTGTCCCGGGGCGCTCTCTGCCAGAACCACATCACCTCCCAGAGAATGAGCCAGCTTTCGCGATAGCGCCAGGCCGAGTCCGGTGCCGCCAAAGCGTCTGGTGGTTGAAGCGTCAGCCTGATGGAAGGCTTTAAAAAGGCGATGCACGTGATCTTCGGGGATACCCGGACCTGTGTCCTTCACAAAAAAAGCGAGGCGATTAGAGCCGTCGACGACGACCATCTCGATCCTTACGCTTATGTCGCCCTGCCGGGTAAACTTGATCGCGTTGCCGATGATGTTGATGAGGATTTGCTTCAGCCGCAGTGAATCGGTGACAATGACTTTTGGAACCTGGTTTGCTGTGTAGATATGGAGTCGTAGCCCTTTTTCGGATGCCCTGGACTCCAGCATGGCGCGAATATCACCTACAAGATCGCTAAACAAGACTGGTGAGCGTTCAATATCAAGCTTGCCGGCTTCAATTTTCGACAGATCGAGAATATCGTCGATGAGTCCAGACAACTGTTTGCCGTTGCGCTTAATGACCTCAGTCATGTTCTGCCGTTCATGGTCTGTGAGGTCAGGGCTGGTAAGGAGCTCAGAAAACCCGAGAATCGCTGAGAGAGGAGTGCGGATCTCGTGGCTCATATTGGCGAGAAACGAACTCTTGGCAGCGTTGGCTGCGTCGGCGGCTCGCTTGGCACCGACGAGTTCGGCTTCGATCGTCTTATAGACGGTGACATCCGTGGCCAAAATGATGACACCAACGGCGGCATGATCTCCGGCGGATTCCTCCGAAAACTCCGGGACGAACGTCGCGCGGTAAATCGACGTACCTGATTCTCCAGGCTTTGAGAATTCGCAGGTGGCAAAACTTCCCCCGAATGCCTGTGCAAGAGGTGCTCTGAGTGTTGCGTGGATTTCAGCACCAAGGACGTCCCTGAGTGGTTTACCTAAAATCTCCGAACGACCATCCTTGCGCGCCTGGGCGAGGGATTCATTGCCAAAAAGAATGATCTCGTTTCGATCGATCTGTGCAATCAAGACCGGCAGAGCGTTGGTGATCAGGCTTAACTGGGCACTACGCTGTCGAATGATTTTGGTGCGTTCCTGAACTTGTTTTTCCAGACCCTCGTTGAGCTGGCGCAGTTTAGCGTCAGCATCATCCCGGTCCATTCGCGCAGCGGCGAGATTACCCGTCATCCTTCTAAGTGCTGTCGCCAATTGCCCCATATCGTCGCCTGATCTAACCGGTATTGTGATAGAGAGGTTGCCATTCCCTACCTCGGTAGCGACATCACGGAGTTCAGTGAGTCCTTTGCTCAGACTCCGGCTGAATCGGAAAGACAAGAGCAAGGTGAGGCCGCCTATCGTTAAGACGGTGAGTGACAAAATTGCACGGACGGACACATCGATGGCGCGGGACGCTTCACTCAATGCAGACGAGAAAGCGATTTCTTTTTGTGTGACCAGCTCGTTGAAAAGAGCGAGTTGCTGGCGTAACGCAATGGTTGGCGGCGAGCCCGGACCAGCTAACTTTACCTGTTCGTGCAGCTCTGTGCCGATACGCTCGATGTCATCTATAAACGCCTCGGCCTCGGCCCATGTGTCCAGTGCGTCGCGCACGAATGACACATTGCGGAAGCGATCTACCAGAGTGATCATTCCGTCCACATCATCCGGGTGATTTTGTCCCCCGATAAGACCGCCTCTTGCGATGTCACGGTTGACGATTGGTTTAAGCAGCTCCATGCGGGCTATGCGATCGCTTGCGGGCACCTTCAAAAAAGTCTGGAATTCACGGTAGTCACGTTCATTCCCAAAGGCCCCATAGCGATACAGACTGATGATGGCGTCTTTTTGAGCCTTCGACCACAAGCCTTCGCCTGCGATGAAAGCGCGCATGGCTGAAAGGGTGTTCAAAGACAAATGAAGTGCAACCACTTCAATAACAATCAGCAAGGCCATCAGACCGATTACAGTCTGCAGCTTTCGCGAGATGGACAAGTCCCGCCAAAATTTCTTTAGCACGGATGCTCTACTGTCATGGTTTTGCCGCTTTCCTTATCGCCGCGGATTCCCGCTAAAAGAGCGCTCGGTAACTCGGTGCTTTGGTCTTATACAACCAAAAAAGGTGATTATAATACTTGGTAATTGCACCTATTTCGGCGAGTGTGGCAGGTTAGGGGGTGATTGCGTTAAGTTTTTCGTATGGATTTCCGATGCATGCGCTGTAGCAGGCGTTAAGGCTCGGAGCCATTTTATGCAGATTTTGCGTCTCAAATTATTTTGTCTGGCCATTCCTGTCATGACCTTGGTTTCGTGCAATTCGAGTCTTAAGGCGACATGGGCAAAAGGAGACAAGAGCGGAGGATCTGGTGCGACAAGACCTCCGGAACAAGCTGGCGATCAGGCCTCATCGCCTCCGCCGTCCGAACCGATGCCTGAGCCATCAAGCACCATAGAGCCTTCTCCATCGCCCTCATTTTCGACTACGCCATCACCTGAATCCTCAATAACGCCTCCCCCCCTCGCGAGTGCCAGCCTGACGTCAGACAAAATCACGGCCTGGTTTGGGGCGGTTGCGACAGGAACTTTCCTGGACAAGGCCGTAAAGGTCACGTTTAGCGACCTCACTACGCCATTGACGAATCCGGAGGTTGCACTCCCCGCGGGATTTTCTTTTGTGGGGGGGACTTATCCTGGCACCACAGGCACGTGCGGAAATACTTTGAATGCAGGAGATTGTACCCTCGTGCTGCGATTTTCGCCGGCCTCCATTCAACGCTACGATTCAGCGATGACCGTATCGTTCGATCACAGTGGGGTCCGGCAGTCGGTTCAAATTCCTTTGAAGGCCGAAGGCGCGCTGATTCTTGGGGCACAGGATTTTGCCACCAGTCTTGGTTCTGCGGCAGGGATAAATGGAGCCCTGTCCATGGGAGCAGCAGGAAGTAAATATTTCATCGTTGATACCAACAATAGCAGAATAAAATTATACGACGGCATCCCAACAGTTTCCTTCCCTCCTTCAGCCCCGATCATCATTGGGCAGGCCAACGCTTTCGGAACTACCCAAAATATGGGAGGGCGAAGTGCCCAGTCGCTTAGTGCCCCTCGAAAGGCTATATGGTGCGCAGGTAAACTCTTTGTCACAGATACTGGTAATCACCGGGTGTTGGTCTGGAATTCTATACCAACGGAGTCCGGGCAGCCCGCCGACATGGTGCTTGGGCAAAATGACACTGTGTCTGGCGCAGCTAACCGAGGTTTGGCAGCTCCAGCAGCCGATGGACTCAGTACGCCGTCTGGGCTTGCTTGTCACATTGTTGGCACCGCGTCGATGCTGTTTGTTGCCGATGCTGGCAACCATCGAGTACTTGTCTGGAACGAAATCTCATCGCTTGCAACAGGCAAACCTGCGGACCAGGTCATCGGTCAGGCTGATTTCAGTTCCGGGTTAAAAAACAGGACTGACACAAACACCCCGGCTCAGGATTCGCTGTATCAACCTGCGGGAATACACGTTACCGGGACGACACTATTTGTCGCGGACAATACCAATAACCGGATTTTGGCTTTTGGTCTGCCAGCAAATGATTCTAATCTGACGATCAATGGGAATGCTTTGTTCCCGCTTGGCCAGGCTTCGTTTACGGCCCACTCCACTGGATCTTCGAATATGTATGGGCCTAAGGACGTGACCTCTAACGGCATTTCTTTGGCAGTCGCTGATTACCTTCAGCATCGGGTCCTGGTCTGGTCCACTTTGCCCTCCGCTTATTCGGCTCCCGATTTTGCTGTCGGCCAAGATAGTATGGCTTCAATTTTGTTAAACAATACTGCAGGAAATGGTCTCAGAGATGCGAAATCTCTCCATTTTCCCTATGGAGTCAGCTATGTCGGCTCGCAACTTCATGTGGCTGATAGCTGGAATTCCCGGATTATGGTGTTCAATGTTACGCCGAACCAAGATCATCCGGTGGCAAATTTGATCATCGGCCAAACCAGTGCCGCACATGATGTCGAGAACAGCGAAGCGACCATCACAAACAATCAAATGGCTTCAATGCGTATCTATGCCGATAGCCAAAGGCTAGTCGTCCCGGATGGCTACCGTAATCGCGTTTTGATTTGGAACTCTTTTCCGACGGCGAACAATCAGCCACCAGATGTCATATTGGGGCAGGCAGATGCGGCATCGGCAGCAGTAAACCGCAACGGCACTGCTTCCTGCGCAACGATGTCGTCCCCTTCAGCGGTTTTTTGGGATGGAGCCCGGTTGTATGTTGCAGACGAAGGAAATCACCGCGTCCTTGTTTGGAACGCAGCATCCATCGCAAATGGAGCAGCCGCGGATTTGGTTTTGGGACAGCCAGATTGCGCCACGATTTCTTTGGGATCTACCGCTGACAAACTCCGCGCACCGCGCGGAGTATATGTGGCTGGTGGCTCCCTCTTTGTTTCAGATCAACTGAATGGTCGGATACAGGCGTTTGCGACCAATTCTCTATCCACAGGGCAATCCGCTGCTTTCACGCTCAAATGGACGACGGTAGAGTGCCCAGCTACGACTCTAACGATGAGCAATCCTGAGCAGGTCTTCAGTGACGGAACAAAATTCTACATACCTGAACGTGGTAGAAATCGCATATCGGTATTCGCGTCTATTCCCACAGCGGCTACCTGCCCTTCGTATTTCCTGGGGCAACCCGATGGATCGACTTCGACGGCAAACGCCACTGTAAACGGCCTTGGTGGCGGAGTATTCGATGGCGATGGTTCCTTCTACATGATTGATCGTGGGGGCAACCATCGCGTGGAAAAATGGATTAGCAGCCGTGTGCCGGATTCGACCGCGGTGCTGCCCACTCCTGATGCAGTTTGGGGCGCGTCCGACGTCGATAGTTATGACGGCTTGAACCAATCGCGGATCTACGGAGGTTATGGATTCAGGGATGCTTATACGCCGGCGTTGGTTGGGCCTTTAATGGTTATCCCGGATCGGTCGGGACGGGTCTATATCGTGCCAAAAATCTGAAAAAGCCATGTCACCTGGATTGCGTTTTACCCTGATCGTTTTGAATAGAGAGCGAAGCTGTCGGCCATGACCCTTCATAAAGCGCAGTCATTCCGAGAGATTCTGGTTCGATCACCGTAAAACTGAGCCCGGCGATGTCGTAAATTGAGGACGACAATAAATTGAAGGTGGCGGCGTCCCTGATTTCAAATTCTTCCATAGGCTCGGACTTAAGACGAGTCAGGATTGATCCGATTTTAGCCCCCGATTTAGCGGCAATTCCCTCAGGTACAACACTCACTATACGAGCTCCGAGAAGGGTTTTATCTGCAGACGTGACCGTCGCTTCGGGATGCTTCGCCCGGACTTGAGTAGTTAAATTTGGGTCGAGGGATAAATAGGCTTTAGTAATTACCTTGTCCGGCCCCACCAGACCATAGGCTGGGCTCGGTGAGCTCCCATTTTTTCTGGGCATAAGGACCTGGTATTCAGTGTACTTCTGTGAGAACGACTCCACCTTAAGACCAAGGTCGATGACTGGCTTACCATTGGTTCCAATCTGGGGGACTGGTCCAGGTTGAGAAGTGGCAAGAATGGCTTCGCAAGCCGAAAAACGAGACTTGTGAAAACGACAGAACACGAATTTAACGCCGTTGATGTCGTCTGACTGGAGCTCGGGAAACTCTCGTTTAGACCCGCACATGATTGAATTGGGTTGGCCGAACTTGCATCCAGATGAATCGTAAGTGTCGCCGAGGCCAAAAGCGTGCCCCAGTTCATGTAAGATTGTTGAATAACCCGAATAGTAGCGGTCGAACTCAATGTGCCCCACTGCCCTATTTCCAGGATGGTAGACAGCTGCCGCATTATCATTTGTTATTTTGGTGAGGACGGCGGTCAATTGAGAGAGTTTTAAGTTTTCTACAGGACTTCTCGTGCATCCTTGTTCCACGATTTCCACGTTTTTTATCAGTGGTGTGGGTCCAGCCAAAGTGCGGAGGGGCTCCACCCACGCAAGTAGCGCCCGCGGGAAATCGCTTTTTAGCTGTGCTGTGGTGAGGAGGACCGGCAGGGCCACTCCGTTGCTTCTTTTGTGTGAGGCAAGCTCGCTTTCGGACATGACAGCGCCATCGTCGAAGACGCATACTTTGATCGTATCTTTAAAGATATGATCGGCCAGTATTCCATACGGGTCGTCGATGACGTCAAACGCAGCATCCGGGGATGATTTGTCGTCTGTCTTCTTGCAAGCGACGCTGAGTGCCATTGCGAGGACCAGGAACAAAGTGAAATGACTCATCTGAGATCCTTTTTTAGGTTTCGATCCTACGGCAACAAAAAGCCTTCCCCCGACCTTGTCAGGAGCTAGTGTCAGCCGATTGTAGGCCCATTCACAATATTTTATGATGTCCTCAGATAAATAAGCGAGGAAAATCTATGACCGAGGGTCGTTTTGTTAAAGTTCTGACCATCAAAACAATCGCAATCATCGTTTGCGCGCATGCAGCATCGTCTTGTGCAGTGCCTAAGGATAAAGAAAAGCAATTGCGTTCAGAACGAGACAGCGTTCAACAGCAGCTTACAGATGCCACGAAGCAGCACGGCTGCTATGAAAACGTCGATCCCCAGGCTCACATGCGCCACTTTTGCTGCTCAATGCGCTGAACCGCAATAGAGGTCATTTCTTACCGCAGATTCTGCTATCGTGAGTTCATGGCCCTTGACGTCAAAACTCTGGTGTTCGCTGCTATGATGTCGTCTTTTTTTCTGACAGCGACTTTGGCGTTCTATCAGCGGTACTATAAAACCTATCCGGGGTTTTCGCTGTGGTGTGCATCCTCCGTCGTCATCTTTGTGGGATATGTCCTTTTCTTTCTCCGGCCACTGCTGCCGTTGCCCGTAGGGGTTTTGGTAGCGAATTCCGCTTTTTTTATGGGCTTTCTATTGCGTTTGGACGGAGCCTCGCGCTTTTTGCGCGGCCAGCCTGCGCCCCGATGGATCTATGCGGGCATCCCGGCGATGATAACGGGGTTAGGATTTTTTCTGTTCGTTGATGATGACATAGTGGCTCGCAATATCATTTTTTCCGCGCTCATGTCCGCGCCGGCCATCTTTATTGCGAGGCTGTTTTTTCACGCCAAAAAATCACAACTCTACACCTTGGTGGCTTCGTTTCATGTCATTTTCGTAGTGCTGGTGATCAGTCGGGCTGCGTATTGGATGATCCAGCCACCCGAAGGCGTTTATACACCCCAGGCGTCGCACCTGGCGCTTTTGGCAGGTTCTTTCGTATTGGATTTGGCGCTTTCGGTCAGCTTTCTTCTTTTGAACAATCAGCGCCTGGAGCGCGAATTTTTTGACCTGATTGCACTAATACCGATATGCGCCTGGTGCGGAAATCTACGCGATCAGGAAGGATCGTGGATGAAGATTGAGAATTTTTTCCGGCAGCGATCGGAAATCAAATTCACCCATGGCATCTGCCCGGACTGTAAGTCCAAATACCGGAAAAAAGAAACGCCTGAGGATGTGCCAGCACCTACCTGAAACATTTTTTATGGGGAATCAGGGGCCTTGTAGACTCTCACGTAGTCAATTTCAGCGGTGGTTGGCCATGTCGTGGTGGCATCTGGCAGACCCGGCCAATTTCCGCCTATTTCAAGGTTTATCAAGATATAAAATGGCTCATGGATGTAGTTGGCAATTTTGCGGGTCTCCTTACCATTGACGTACCAAACGATCTCGTCCGCGGTCCATTTCATGCCATATGTGACCCAGTCTTTGTAGTCGCCAGCCATAGGCACGACGGTTATCGGCTCATCAGTGGGTTCACCGTGGGAGTTTTGAAAAATATTGTGAAAATCATTCTCGCGTCCTACGCGCTCCACAATGTCGAGTTCTGGTGGCCATTTCGGTTGGACCGGGAGTGTCCAAAATGCCCAATGATGACCTTTGCTAAAGTTAAATCGCATCCTCCCCTCGAAGTATCCGTATTTCTGTGAGAAGGAGCATTGAGTGTTAATATGGGCCGCGACATATTGAAAATTGTCAGCAACAGCGAGTTTGTCTTGCGGAGTCTTATGTCCGTGCAGTTTCAGTGTTCCTGATTCAGTAATCTCGTGGAGTTTTACGCCCAGCTTTACGCCGTCCTTCGTGTAATTTTCATCCAGCCAAATCTGTTTATTACTGTTTGCAGGGTAAAACCGGGCCCCCCACCCAGGGCATTTTTGGGTGTTCGGATGAAATGTGGCCCATGTTCCTGATCCGTCTCCTGCTGTGTCGAGGCTAAGCGAGTCAAATTCGTCAGCAAATGTTTTTACGTAACCAGACGGCACGAAAGCTGAATCTGCTTGCGCTGGTTGCGGTGAAGCGTTTGTTGGTGGTGTCGATGATGGCGAAGGCGTTGGGGTCGGGGACGGTGTTGTCGAAGCAGTCGGGACAGGCGCAGGGGTCGATTGGCTTTCCGTCTCGCCGGCCTCCGTTGGCCGCGCGTCCTCTCCCTCTTGTTGAGGGGGCGGGTTTTGATCCAGGGGCGCACTGGATTTTGTCCGCAACATCTTATTTTGTACGTTCGAATCGCAGGCAAAGGCAATCGAAAGTGCCAGCGGCATCATAAGCAGCTTTTTGCTTGAGGGCGATGCACTCATACTATCCTCGAACCTGTTGTTTCCTGCGTCCAATTCCTATCGGCATTTGAGAGCAAAAAAATTAGGCCGATTGCATCTGAGGTGCTGTGCAAAAAAAGCGGGTGTTTAAGCCGATTTATGTCCGCCAAACTCGCCTGCATGAATTGTTTGGAGCGGAATTAAAGTCGTAGCTTGGCGAGCCTATTAGATATTCCCCTAATGAGCCCCCTCCCGGAGCTACTTCTCTGCGAAACTATTTTTTTTGCTGCCATTGCGTAGGCATCGCTGACTTCGACTTGAATCTCCTTAAGCATATTGAGCCGCAAGGTGTCGAAGGCCTCAGCGTCATGATGCGGTGGTGCTTCGTCACCTTTTCTCAATGTGATAAAAAATTCCTGGGCGACCCGCATGTCGGGTACCACCAGAGACAACATACCTCCAGGAGCGAGCACAGTCTGGCATTCGTTCAAAAACCCAATCATGTCAATTGTGTGTTCGATAACATGGGAAGCAATGATCCATTGAGCACTTCCTGGGGGGATCTGCTCAACGAAAGTGCCGTTGCGGGCGACTACGTCAACCTCCTCAATTGCTTCAAGGTCAATCGGGTGACCCTGGTATTTATCGCGCAAGTCTGCTGCTGAAGCATGATCGACCACAGTGACTTTGAATCCCCGGCGTTTCGGAGCGAATGGGCTGTGGGATGGTCCGATCTCAATGCCTGGCAGGGATTTGTCGATAAGGCAGAAGACCTTTTCCTCGCGCGTCTGCGCTGGGATTCCAGATGCCGTGAAAGCCCCGGAAGTCTGATTGGCGCCAGGCAAAATCATTCTCATTCGTCTAAAAAACCTGCTTTAGCCGCAGGTCGCCGCTACCTGAACGTGCGGAGACGTCAAATTT
>Ga0154020_10000566_pt1 | contig 45168 bp, 34 predicted proteins | sample Klosneuvirus_201_FD_109709 | JGI IMG/M metagenome (GOLD analysis project Ga0154020, IMG submission 109709) | Active sludge microbial communities from wastewater, Klosterneuburg, Austria - Klosneuvirus_20160825_MG | ecosystem: Engineered > WWTP > Aerobic digester > Activated sludge | place... | reverse complement strand
GGCCGCATCGGCACCCCGGCCGACGTCGCCCAGGCCGTCTGCTACCTCGCCGACGCCCCCTACGTCACCGGCCAGAGCCTGGTGGTCGACGGCGGCGTGGCGGACCACATGCTGACGATGATTCCGGGAAGGCCGGGGAGATAGCGGAGAGACAGACATCCGAATCTTCGCCGGCCCGGTGTGTGATCTCCTGGCAGATCCAGCAGGCGATGACCGAACGCTCGATCTCCAAGGCCCGCATGGCCGCCCAGATGGGTACGAGCCGCGCGCAGCTCGGCCGGCTGCTGGACCCGAGCCGCGATGTCACGCTGTCGACACTGGCACGGGCGGCCCGCGTCGTGGGGCGGACGTTGAGGGTCGAGTTGCAGTGAGGGGGACCGGCTGAATCTGCTGCCTCTCAGCCCCCGCCGATTTCAGCGGTCGCTGCGCACCGGGCAGACAGCGGGCCGCAAGACCGGCGCACCGAAGCGCAGGCGCATGCCGAGGATGGAGGCGGCCAGCGCCAGCGTGACTGCGTTGGCGATGATCACCGGCCAGGCCTGCAGCAACACGCCGTAGAGCAGCCACAGCGCCACGCCCAAGGTGAAGACGCTGTACATCGACACCGAGATGCCGCTCACATCCCGGGTGCGCAGCGTCAGCCAGGCCTGCGGGATGAAGGACACGGTGGTCAGGACCGCTGCGCAGGTGCCGATGGTCTCGCGCCAGGCGGACCAGCGGGCCGGGTCGGCCATTTCGGCCAGGGACAGGTCATTCATGGGGTGTTCAGCTCCTTGTCGTCCACCACCCAGCGCACCAGGCTGTCCAGCGCTGCGCGCACCTCCGGCCCGGTGGCCTGCGGGTGGTTGATCATGGCCACCAGAACCACGCGGCGCCCGTTGGGCAGGTGGATCCAGCCGGCCAGTGCGGCCACGTTGGCCAGCGATCCGGTCTTGAAATGGGCCCGTCCGCTGGCGGACACCGCCCGGCGGGCCGTACCGTCCAGCCCCGCCACCGGCAGAGAAGCCAACAGCTCAGGCATCCAGGCCTGGGCCCAGGACCATTGCATCACCCGCGCCAGACAGCGCGCGCTGATGCGCTCCTCACGCGACAGCCCGGAGCCGTTGTCCAGCACGATCTCGTCGGCCGCACAGCCCACCGGCTGCTGCAGCCAGTCCAGCAGCACCGGCCGGGCCGTCTCGAAACGCGCCGGCAGCACCGGGCTCAACGCCAGCAGCACCTGCTGGGCGATCATGTTGTTGCTGTACTTGTTCATGTCGCGCAGCACCTCGGGCAGAGGCGGCGACGGAAACTCCAACGTGGGCGCCAGGCCCAGCGGCACGCGACCGTCGCGTACACGGCCGACCAGCCTGCCGCCCGCGGCTTTCCAGAGGGACTCCAGCAGACGGGCGTCGTAGCTGGACGGCTCCTGGTAGGCCAGCGGCCAGGCCTTCTCACCGCAGGCCTGCGGGAAGCTGCCGTTCAGGCGGATGCGCCGGGGCTGGCTCAGGTCCGGCGCCAACTGGGCCCGGTAGTCGCCACAGCCCTGCCGGTTCAGCGGCACGCTGGCGGTCACCTCCACCCCCGCCAGCGCCGGCTCGGGCTGGACCCAGGCCACGCCCTGGGCGGGGTCGGGCCGCAGCCAGAGGATGAGGCTCTTCTGATTGAGCATCAGCGCATCCGGCTGCACGTTGTAGGGCCGGAAGGGTTCGCCGTCGAAGGCGCCAGGGGCCTGCGCAGGCAGTGCATAGTGACTGCGATCGAGCACGATGTCGCCGCGGATCTCCTGCAGACCCAGCGCCCGCAGCCGCTGCACCAGCAGCCAGACGCGCTCCAGCACCAGGCGCGGGTCACCGCGGCCCTGCAGGTACAGCGATCCCTGCAGCACGCCCTGCTGAATCGGCCCGTCGAGATAGACCGGCGTGCTCCACTGGTGGGCCGGGCCGAGCCGGTGCAGCGCCGCCGCGGTGGTCACCAGCTTCATCACCGACGCCGGGTGGGCCAGGCGCTCGGCCTGGTGCGCCAGCCGCGGGGTGTCGCTGCCCACCGGTGCAACCCAGACGTAGGTGCTGTCCGCGTCGATCTGCGCTCGAGCCAATGCCGCCCGCACGCCCTCGGGCAGGACGGCGCGGGCCGGGACGAGCCAGACCAACCCGGCCAACAGCAGGAGAAGTCGGGCAGAAAGCGGCTGCCTCGCGATGAGACGAAGGAGCTGACGCCAGAAGTGACGCAGAGGGTTGATCAGGGTATCCACGGACACGCCGGAATCATACGCAGACCCTTCCAGGCCCGCGCAGGGCGGGCCGATTAAACTCGGTGGCCCTGCCGTTGCAATGTCACTGCACGCCTGTGACCCTGCGGTGGCCACTGCCCAGCCTGCCACCCTCTCCTGTCCATGTCCGCCCCCCGACTGCTCGCCATCGATGCGGCCACCGACACCGTCCACCTGGGACTGTGGTGCAGCTCGGGCGTGCACACGCGGGCGCTGCCCGGCGGCGCACAGGCCTCTGCCCAGCTGCTGCCGATGATCCGCAATCTGCTGGACGAGGCCGGCCTGCGGCTCGCCGAACTCCAGGCCGTGGCCTTTGGCCGCGGGCCGGGCGCCTTCACCGGCCTGCGCACCGCCTGTTCGGTGGCGCAAGGCCTGGCGGTGGGCATCGGGTGTCCGGTGCTGGCCCTCGACACGCTGGCTGCCGTTGCGCAGTCTGCCGCCCGGCGTGCCCAGCTGGATCGGCCCGGCACGCGCATCTGCAGCGCCACCGATGCTCGCATGGGCGAGGTCTACGCCGCCTGCTGGGAGCGGGACGCACAGGGCGGCTGGACTGCGCTGGAGCCGCCCGCCCTGCTGAAGCCGCCGGCCTTGCGAACCCTCCTCAACCGTCACGGCGGCCTGGCGGCCGGCAATGCCTGGGCCCTGCCCGCCGTTCGCGACGAGGGGGCGCCCGATGCCGCATGTGACCCGGACGCAGTGCCGGACGGGCAAGCCCTGGCAGCCCTGGCGAGGGTGGAATGGCGGGCGGCCCGCACACTCGACCCCGCTCTGGCGCTGCCGCTGTACGTGCGCGACAAGGTGGCCCAGACCACGGCCGAACGCGAAGCAGCACGCACCGCGGCCGCTGCAGCATGAACGCCCCCCCCGCCGCCCGGCGCACCGCCCGGCCCGTCCTGCCGCCCACGCACGGCGTGCCCATGCAGGTGGGCCTGCTGGAACAGGTCATGCGGCTGGAAGTGCAGGCCTATCCCTTCCCCTGGAGCCGGGGCAACTTCGTGGACTCGATTGCCGCAGGCTACTGGAGCCACTGCCGCATCACCGAAGAAGGCCTGCTGATCGGCTACATGGTGGCCCTGCGCAGCCTGGAGGAGTGGCACCTGCTGAACCTGACGGTGGACCCGCGCTGGCAGGGCCTCGGCCTGGGACGCCGGATGCTGGAGCGCCTGGCCCACCAGGCGCGCAGCGAGTCCGGTCGCAGCCTCTGGCTGGAAGTGCGGCCCAGCAACCTGCCTGCGTTGGCGCTGTATGAACGCTTCGGTTTCCAGCAGGTCGGACGCCGCAAGAACTACTACCCCGACCACGAAGGTCGGCGCGAAGATGCGCTGGTGCTGAGTTGCATGCTGGCGTCGGGTGCGGGTGCGGGTGCGGGTGCGGGTGCGGGTGCGGAGCCCGCTGCATGACGACCGTTGCCTGGACGCCCCGGGAAATGGCGCTGCTGCAGGCCATGGGCATCCCGCTTTGGGCACCGCAGCCGCCCGAGGCCTTGACCCCAGCCGCCGTGGCACCGGTACCGGCCCGACCTTCAGATGCACGGTCGGAAACCCCGGCACCGCCGGAAGCACCGGATGCGTTACCTCGGGCCGCATCCGCCGCGCCCCAGCCCGCGGCGCGTCGACCCGATCCGCCCAACGCTGCCGAGCCAGCAACACCCGCAGCGCGCCCACCTGTCGCCGCAGCGGAGCCGCTGGGCACCCGCCCCGGCGGGGTCAAGCACATGGGCTGGGAGGCCTTGCGAGATGCGGTGTCCGGCTGCCAGGCCTGCGGGCTGTGCCGCAGCCGACGACACACGGTGTTCGGCGTTGGTCACCCGCAGGCCCGCTGGATGCTCGTCGGGGAAGCACCGGGCGAACAGGAGGACCTGCAGGGCGAACCTTTTGTCGGCAAGGCCGGCCAGCTGCTGGACAACATGCTGCGCTCGGTCGGACTCACCCGCGCGGATGCGCCGGCCGAACAGCAGGTCTACATCGCCAACGTGCTCAAGTGCCGCCCCCCCGCCAACCGCAACCCGGAACCTGCCGAGGTGGCCCAATGCGAGCCCTACTTGAAGCGGCAGGTGGAGCTGGTGGCACCGAAGCTGATCCTGGCGATGGGCCGCTTTGCGGTGCAGAGCCTGCTGGGCAGCCAGGAACCCATCGGGCGCCTGCGCGGCAAGGTGCACCAGTACCACGGGGTGCCGCTGGTGGTCACCTACCACCCCGCCTACCTGCTGCGCAATCCGCTGGACAAGTCACGCGCCTGGGAGGATCTCTGCCTGGCGCTGGAGGTGATCGAAACTGCCGGCGCAGGCACCGGGGCTGACCCGGACCGTTGACCCGCCCACAGATCGTCAGGCCTTTGCGCCTTCGCGCCTTCGGACTTTCGGGCTTTCACTCGCCGCGCAGTCCCAGGTAACGTTTGCGCCAGAAGAACAGGCCCAGACCGAGCCCCAGCGCCGCCATGGCTCCGGCGGCCACCCAGAATCCGGTCGAGGAATGGATCAGCGGCAGGCTGTCGAAATTCATGCCGAAGATGCCGGTCACCAGGTTCAGCGGCAGGAAGATGGCCGTGAGCACGGTCAGCGTGCGCATGATGCCGTTGGTGCGGTGCCCCAGGGCCGAGAAGTGCAGTTGCACGGCCCCTTCGGCGGAGGACTGCAGGCGCCGCACGTGGCTGAGCACACGGTCGATGTGCTCCTGCACATCCCGCGAGCGCAGCCTCAGCAGTTCACGCTCACGCAGGGCCGGCCCGGCGTCCTCCGGCGGCCACTCCTGCAGGGCGTCCATCCATTCCTGCACCGCGCTGCGCTGGTCTTCGCAGACATCCTCCAGCAGATTCAGGGTGTTGCGCGACTCCAGCAGAGCCTGCCAGTTCACCTGCCGGCTGCGCGGCGCCAGCAGTTCACCCTGCAGGGTGGTCAGCTGGCGGGTGAGCAGGCGGCGCAGCTCCAGGTAGCTGTCCACCATGTGGTTGACCACCCGCAGCATCAGGTCTGCCGGGCTGCTGGGCAAACGAGCGGCGGCCTGCATCTGTGTCAGGCGCTGGGCAAAGAACTCGCGCACCTGGCAGTCTGCGGGATGCACCGTCACCAGCACCCGGTCGAACACCACAAAACCGACCGGGTTGGTGTCGATGTTGCGCAGGGCCTGCGCCGCCGCGGCGACCGTGCCGTGTTCTTCATCCAGAAACAGTCCGTCGCTGCCGGGCGCGGCGGCGAGCCGGCGGAACACCAGCATGTCGTACCAGGAGGTGGTGTCGAAGTGCGAGGGCAGGTGTGCGTTGAGCAGGTCGGAGACATGCAGGTCCACCAGGCCACCGCCGCACCAGCGCTGCAGCCAGCCTTGCAGTGCAGCCGCCGACAGCTCGAAGGCTCCGCGCGTATAGGCCAGCCAGAGGTAGCCCCGCTCGGGCAGGTCCGGCGGCGGCCCGGCCAGTTCCCGGCAGCCCTCGTCGATCAGGAAGACACGCATCGACTGTGGCTCAACGCAGGCCGCGTCCGGTTGCCGTACCAGCGTCAACCTGCACGCAGCTTCTCTGCGGCATCCACCGCGAAGTAGGTCAGGATGCCATCGGCACCGGCGCGCTTGAAGGCCAGCAGGGACTCCATCATCACCGCGTCGTGGTCCAGCCAACCGTTCTGTGCCGCCGCCTTCAGCATGGCGTACTCACCACTCACCTGGTAGGCAAAGGTCGGCATGCGGAACTCGTCCTTCACGCGGCGCACGATGTCCAGGTAAGGCATGCCGGGTTTGACCATCACCATGTCGGCCCCTTCGGCAATGTCCAGCGCCACCTCGCGCAGGGCCTCGTCGCTGTTGGCCGGGTCCATCTGGTAGACCTTCTTGTTGCTTTTGCCGAGGTTGCCGGAGGACCCCACCGCGTCGCGGAAGGGTCCGTAGAAGGCACTGGCGTACTTGGCACTGTAGGCCATGATGCGGGTGTGGATGAGCCCTTCGGCCTCCAGCGCGCGGCGGATGGCGCCGACGCGGCCGTCCATCATGTCGCTGGGCGCGACGATGTCCACACCGGCACGGGCCTGCACCAGGGCCTGCTGCACCAACACCTCGATCGTCTCGTCGTTGAGGACGTAGCCGTTGTCGTCGATCAGGCCGTCCTGGCCGTGCGAGGTGTAGGGGTCGAGCGCGACGTCGGTCATCACCCCCAGCTCGGGGAAGCGCTGCTTGAGCGCGGCCACCACCTGCGGCACCAGCCCTTCGGCGCGGGTGGCCTCGCGGCCATCGGGTGTCTTCAGCGCCACATCGAGCACCGGGAACAGCGCCATCACCGGAATACCCAGCGACACGCAGCGCTCGGCCACCGGGAACAGCTGATCCAGGCTGCGGCGCTGCACACCCGGCATTGAGGACACCTCTTCGACACGTCCCTGCCCTTCCAGCACGAACACCGGATAGATCAGGTCCGACGCCGACAACTGGTTCTCCCGCACCAGGGCGCGGGTGAACTCATCGCGGCGCAGTCGCCGCGGGCGGTACAGGGGAGAAGGGGCAGGAGTGAACATGGCAACTTGTGAGCAGAACTGCAAGCCTCGAAGCATCGCAGAAGTTGGGGCAGCGCTCTTGCACTGGCACAACAGTACGGCGATGGACGCGCGACGTCGGAACAATTTCCAGCTCCATCAACCCGCAAGGACTTGCGGGCATTCGCGGTGCTGATAGACTTATGCCTGAGGGTTGCGTCGCAAGGCGCGCTCTCCCTGCTTTTCCTCCCTGAGCAGGTGCCTTACCGTGTTGACAGCGTTAAGGCTTTGCAGCCCCAGCCCATAGGCTGGGGCTCTTTTTTTGCCTGCGTGTTTGCCGTTTCCGGAATGAGGAGCTGTTCAGCGGTCCGGGACAGGCCGAAGCTGAGCCATCGGACGGTGCACCGGCGGCAAGCTCAGGTCCGCGGAGGAACCGGCTCCCTCGGCTCCCTCAACAGGCCCTGAATCCAAGGCATTCGGACGCGTGGAATGGAGTTCATCGAACCAACTCGCACCGGGAGGCTCCAGGCCGACCGCACGCCGGTCAGGGCCATCCTGCAAAGGAAGGGTCGCCGGGCCATCGGACTGCGGTGTCAGGATGAAGGCCTTGCACACCGCCTGGATGTCCGGAAGCATCGACTCGTTCCACAGGTGCAGCGGTGTTCCTGCCGCCTTCAACACCCGCTCGACACGGGCGTGGCGTTTGCGCGCCCGCTCCGAGAGCACCCGATCGGACTGGCGCAGCTCGATCACAGCAATCACGTTCGACGCTTCATCGCAGACCATCAGGTCGATGCAGACATGCCCGACCCGCCGCAGCCACTCCATGTAGGAGTGGCGAGTCGGCACCTTGATGAAGTGAGACAGGGGCACCTGAGCCAGCACCACATGGTTCGGCAGGGCCTTGCGCAGCAGTTCCAGCGCCTCTCGATGGCGCATCGTCAGCACGCGGGTGGCTTCGGGAGGCCAGCCGATCACGGTGTCCACCGCATCCAGGGCGCGCGGTCGCGCTGTCGAAGCCTGTGAGCGCTGACCCGGCATCCGGCGACGCCACAGCCAGATCACAAATGCCACCACGCCTGCAGCCAGCAGCAGGCGAACTTCTCCCTCGTGAAGAAATGCGAAATCCATCACGAGAACTTATCGGTGACGCGAAGTCGAGTCAATCCCACAAGTCCATTCGTGTGTAACAACGAACGTCCGAGGAAACCCGCCAAGCCGGCGCATGAAGCCGGAGTAGGACATCCCGGACCTGTGCCGCTCAGACGCCTAGCCCTGGAAACCCCCGCTTGGCCCCGCCCAGGCGCTTCATCATCTTCATCAGGCCGCCGCCCTTCATCTTTTTCATCATGTCGCGCATCTGCTCAAACTGGTTGAGCATGCGATTGACATCCTGCACCTGCACACCGGCGCCTGCGGCAATGCGGCGCTTGCGGCTGGCCTTGATCAGCTCGGGCTTGGACCGCTCCAAGGGCGTCATCGAATGGATGATGCCTTCCATGCGCCGCACATCCTTCTCCGCGCGGGTCATGTCGGCCTGACCTGCCTTGGCGGCCAGCTCGGTGGGCAGCTTGTCGAGCAAACCGGACAGGCCGCCCATCTTCTTCATCTGGCTGATCTGAGCCAGGAAGTCGTTCAGGTCAAAGGCCGCACCGCTCTTGACCTTGTCGGCCAGCTTCTGCGCGGCCTGGATGTCGACACCCTTCTGAACCTCTTCGACCAGCGCAACGATGTCGCCCATGCCCAGCACGCGCCCGGCGTGACGGTCGGCATCGAACACCTCCAGGCCATCGATCTTTTCCGACACCCCGGCGAACTTGATCGGCGCCCCGGTGACCTGGCGCACCGACAACGCTGCACCGCCGCGGGAGTCACCGTCCAGCTTGGTCAGCACGATGCCGGTGAGCGGCAGCGCCTGGCTGAAGGCCCGGGCGGTGTTGATCGCATCCTGACCCTGCATCGCGTCCACCACGAACAAGGTCTCGATCGGATGCAGGGTGGCGTGCAGATCCTGGATCTCCGCCATCAGGGCCTCATCGATGGCCAGGCGGCCGGCGGTGTCCACCAGCAGCACGTCGCAGAAATGCTTCTTTGCATAGTCCAGCGCGGCCAGAGCGATGTCCCGCGGCTTCTGATCGGGCGCGCTCGGGAACCACTCGGCTCCGGCCTGTTTGGTCACCGTCTTGAGCTGCTCGATGGCCGCCGGGCGGTACACGTCGGCAGACACCGTCAACACCTTCTTCTTGCGCCGCTCGATCAGGTGCTTGGCCAGCTTGGCGGTGGTGGTCGTCTTGCCCGCCCCCTGCAGACCAGCCATCAGGACGATGGCCGGCGGCTGCACCGCGAGGTTGAGGTCGGCCACCCCTTCGCCCATCGTCGCCGCCAGTTCCTTGTGCACGATGCTCACCAGCACCTGGCCCGGGTTCAAGGAGGCCACCACCTCCTGGCCCAGCGCCTTGTCTTTCACCCGGGCGATGAAGTCGCGCACCACCGGCAGCGCCACGTCGGCCTCCAGCAGCGCCATGCGCACCTCGCGCAGCATGTCCTGCACGTTGGATTCGGTGATGCGGGCCTGCCCGCGCATCGTCTTGACGAGCTTGGATAGGCGTTCGGAGAGTGCTGATGCCATGGCGGCCCCGGGGGTGTCGAGGTCGGCATGCGACCCCGGCGAACAAGGAAAAAGTGCGAGGAGCGAGAGGCCGTCGCTGCCCGCCGAGCCAGCGGCGCGCTTTGGATCAAACCTGCCTGCAGCCCCGAAAGTACACTGCGCGGGTGATTCTATCGACGCCCCTGTCTGCCCCCCCCTTGTCGCCCTGGACGCTGCTGCCTGCTGGACTGGCCCTGTGCGCCTACCTGGCTGCGGCCCTGGACGGACCTCGCAGCTCCGCGCGCTGGGCGTTGCTGCTGGCCTGGGTGGCCCACGGCCTGGCCGGCCTGGCCCATCTGTTCGGCATCGGCCTGCCCGGTGATGGTGCGCGCTTTGGTTTTGCGCCTGCCCTGTCGGCCACGGCCTGGCTGGTGCTGACGGTGCATGCGGTGGAGAGCCGCTTCCTGCCGCTGACCGGCGTGCGGCGCTGGCTCGCCCTGCTCGGTGGCGGCACCCTGGCCCTGGCGCTGGCCTTTCCGGGCGCAGGCCAGATCCACCCGCAAAGCCCCTGGGCTCCCTTGCACTGGATGCTGGGGCTGGCGTCCTACGGGCTCTTCGGTGCGGCTGTGCTGCACGCCACCCTGCTGGACCGCAGCGAGCGGGCCCTGCGGCAACGCCTGCCCACCGACGGACTGGCTGCCCAGGGGTTGCCGCTGCTCACGCTGGAAAAGCTCACCTTCCGTTTCGTGGCGGCCGGATTCGGCGTGCTGACGCTGGCGATCCTGATGGGCGCCTGGTTCTCCGCCGCCTGGCACTGGGACCACAAGACGGTGTTCTCCGTGCTGGGCTGGGCGGTGTTCGCCAGCCTGCTGGCAGGTCGTCAGATGTTCGGCTGGCGCGGGCGGCGGGCCACGCGCTGGCTGTACATCGGCACGCTGCTGCTGCTGCTGTCTTACGTGGGTTCGCGGTTTGTCTTCGAGGTGCTGTTGCACCGCCCCACCAGCGCGGCCCTGCTGCAGCCATCGCCGCCGACCTCAGCCGCATGGTCTGCGGGGTGATCAACAATGGCCCGGTTTGTCTGGTTCGTCCTGCTGGTGTTGGTTGTGGTGGCCCTGTGGCGCGGCTGGCGGCGGCGTGATCGCGCCTCGCCGCCCCCGTCGTCCCCGTCCCCTTCCCGGGCCCGACCTGCGAATGCCGCACCGGCCGGTCTGATGGTGCAGTGCGCTCATTGCGGGGTCCACCTGGACGCCCAAGACGCCATCCTGGCCAGAAGCAAGTACTACTGCAGCGTTGCTCACCTGGAGGCCGGGGACTCGACAGCAGCGGGACGCTGAGTGAAGCCACCTCCGGCCCCCGGCGCCGAGGGCGCCACCTCGCCAGCCGACCCACCCCGGGTCCGCCCTGCGCAGGAAACCTGGTTCGACACCCTGGGCATCGGGACGGGCCTGACCCAGCCGGGGGCACTGGACAGCGCCCCAACCGGGCAGCCGACGGCCGGGCCGCCCCCCTTGCACAACGGCTTGCGCTCTCGCCTGCAACGGCCCCGCGCGGTCATCCCACCCGCGCCCGCCCCGCACATCGGGATCGGCGCCCGGCCCCCTGCCGAGCCGTCGCAGCCTCCCTCCTTCGCTCCGCCTCACCGAGATCCAGCCGCGGCAAAGACAGCACCCCTGGCCTCTGGTGCTGCAGCCGCCCCGCTGCCGCCTGCCCCACCGCGCCCGGCAAGGGAAACCCAACCGCCCCCGGCCTTTGCGCGCATTTTCAAGGCCTTCACCGTGGCCCGGTCCCTGGCCGGGACGCTGCTGCTCGGACTCTTCAGCCTGCTCGCGGCGATCGGCAGCGGGCCGATCGACTGGGCGCCCCTGCTGGTCGCCATCGGCTACGCCGCGGCCGCCCTGACGGTCTCGGTCTGGGGCGTGCAACATCCTGTGCCGCTGCAGCCGGGTGGGCACATCGGCCGGCGCTGGTGGATGGCCACCGTGGGCGTGGACCTGCTGGCCTTCTCGCTGCTGCTGGTCCTGGGAGGGCGGAGCGTCAACGTGGCGGCGCTGCTGGTGCTGCCGGTGCTGATGTCGGCCGCATTGATGCCCCGGCGACCCGCCCTGGCCATTGCCGCCGCGGTGGTGCTGCTGCAGATCGGCCATGCCGGGCTGCTGTCACTGACGGGCCTGGATCTGGCCTCATCGCTGACGCAGGCGGGATTGACGGGCGCCGGCCTGCTCGCCATCTCGCTGCTGACCAGTGAGCTGGCCGAGCGTCTGGCCCGGCAGGAGCTGGCGGCCCGCAGCACGCTGGAGCTGGCGCGCCAGCAGGCCCGCCTGAATCGACTGATGATCGAGGAAATGCCCGATGGCGTGATGGTGGTGGACCGCCAGGGCCGCGTGCGCGCAGCCAACCCGGCGGCCCTGGCCTTGATCGGCGCTGCCCGCGCCCGCAGGTTCCAGCCCTTCGACCTGCAGCAGACCCCCGCCTGGCAGCCCCTGCTGGCAGCGCTGCAGGAGGCCTTTGCCACCGGCACCTGGCCTCAGGCCGGCCAGGAGCTGGCCCTGCCCTTGCCGCTGGGCGCAGGTGCACCGGCCGAGGATCGGCGACTGCGCCTGCGCATGCGCTTCACCCGGTCGCGCGGCGCGCGCAGCGAGGAAGAGCTGGGCGTGGTCTTCATGGAAGACATGCGCACCCTGCGGGCCCGGGCGCGGCAGGAAAAGCTCGCTGCAATGGGCCGTGTCTCCGCCGGCATTGCCCATGAAATCCGCAACCCGCTGGCCGCCATTGCCCAGGCCAACGCCCTTCTGGCCGAGGACTTGGACCAACCCGGCGCCCTCCAGCTGACCCGCATGGTGGAAGACAACGTGCAGCGGCTGCAGCGCCTCGTTGACGACGTGCTGGAGGCTGTGCCGGGAGCGCCGCCGGAGGCTCCCTGGATCGACCTCGGGCGCCATGTGGCCACGCTGTGCCGGGATTGGGCCCACACCGCCGGGCTGCCCGACAGCGCCGCCAGCCCGATGCATGTGGACCTGGGCGACGAGACGCTGACCACCCGCATCGACCCCGAGCACCTGCGCCGCGTGCTGGTGAACCTGCTGGACAACGCCCTGCGCCACGGCAGTGGCCAGCCGCAGGCGATCTGGGTGCGCTGCACCCCCGCCGGTCCGGGTCAGGCCCTGCTGACGGTGGCCAGCGACGGCCCGCCGATCGGTGTGGATGTGGAGCCCTACCTGTTCGAGCCCTTCTTCTCGACCCGCAGTCGCGGCAGCGGACTGGGCCTGTACATTTGCCGGGAGCTGTGCGAACGCTACGGCGGAACGATCGAATACCAGCCCAGGGGGGCGGGTGCGCGGCACCGCAACGTGTTCCTGGTGACGCTGCCGCGCGCGGCCGCCGCAACGGGGGGCCACCGGCCCCGCTCGGTGTGACGGACGCCCGCCTGTGCACCCCGCCCGCCCGATCACCGCGAATGGCCGCCCCAGCGCATCGAACATGAGCCCTGACGCACTGAAGATCCTGGTCGTCGACGACGAGCCGGACTTGCGCACCCTCTACGAGCTGTCGTTGCTGCGCGAGGGGTATGACGTGGAATCCGCTTCCGCGGTGGAAGAGGCCTGGAGCCTGCTGCAGGAACGCAGCTTTCAGGCCGTCATCACCGACATGCGACTGCCCGACGGCACCGGCCTGGAGCTGCTGCGCCGCCTGGAACGGGCCGGCCGGCCGGAGCGCAGCATCGTCATCACCGCCTATGGATCGCCGGAAAATGCGGTGGCCGCCTTGAAGGCTGGGGCGTACGACTACCTCACCAAACCGGTGGACCTGAAGCAGTTCCGAGCGGTGGTGGCCGCTGCGATGGGGCGCCATGCCCCCGCCAAGGACAGCGGGCGCAACCCGGGCCGCACCGATGCAGCCGCGCTGCCCGCCTCGACCGCCGCCGATGCAGCACTGCAGCGGCCGATGCGTCGGGCCGGCGACGGCAGCGCCCTGCGCCGCATGGCCGGCAGCTCGCCGGCCATGCAGCAGGTGCGCAGCCTGGTGGACAAGGTGGCCCGCAGCATGGCCCCGGTGCTGATCCAGGGCGAGTCCGGCACCGGCAAGGAGCTGGTGGCCCGCTCCATCCACCAGAGCAGCGTGCGCGCGGGCCAGCCCTTCATTGCAGTGAACTGCGGAGCCATCCCTGAGCAACTGCTCGAGGCCGAGTTCTTCGGCTACCGCAAGGGAGCCTTTACCGGCGCGGCGGAGGACCGCGAAGGCTTCTTCCAGGCCGCCCGGGGCGGCACCCTGTTCCTGGACGAAATCGGGGACCTGCCGCTGTCGATGCAAAGCAAGCTGCTGCGCGCCATCCAGGAGCGGGCCGTGCGACCGGTGGGCGCCGTCAGCGAGCTGCCGCTGGACGTACGTGTCATCAGCGCCACCCACAAGGACCTGGCCGTCGAAGTGAAGCAGGGGCTGTTTCGCCAGGACCTGTACTACCGGCTCAACGTCATCGAAATCCGCGTGCCGGCCCTGCGGGACCGGCGTGCCGACCTGGCCGACATCTGCCTGCGGGTGCTGGAGCGCATCGCCGCCGACACCGGCCTGACCCATCCGCCCCGGCTGACTGCACAGGCGCTGCAACACCTGTCGGCCTACGACTTTCCCGGCAACGTCCGCGAGCTGGAAAACCTGCTGCACCGGGCCGTGGCCCTCTCAGGCGGGCCGATGATCGACGTGGCCGACCTGCAACTGCCTGCCTCGGCCGACGTCGGTCGCCCGGCCGTTCCACCCGACGACGACCCGGTGCGGAGCCCGCCCCGCTCGGCGCCTCTGGCCGACCCAACGGTTGCGGAGCGGCCCGAGCCGCAGCAGGTTCAACCGATTCCCAGCCCGCCGCCGGGGGTGGACGAGGTACCTCACGATTTGGTCGCCTATCTCGATGATCTGGAGAGACAAGTCCTGATCCTGGCGCTGGAGAAGCACCGCTTCAATCGCACCGCCGCCGGTGCGGCGATGGGATTGACCTTGCGCCAGATGCGCTACCGCATGGCCCGCCTGGGCATCCATGTGGATGCGGACGGCGTGACCGTGGGTGAAGGCGGCGACGCCATGGACAGTGGCGAGGGCGCGTCGTTGTGAAATGCCGTCGGCGACGCATGCCGGCTCCCGCCTGGCAGGCAGGTTGGCTGCGCTGCGCCGGCAGGCAGCTCAGTCCGAACCACGGCCCCCGACCTGAAGGCGCTGCCATCGATCTGGTGGTGCTGCATTCGATCAGCCTGCCGCCAGGACACTATGGCGGGCCTGCGGTGCAGGCGCTCTTCCTCAATCGGCTGAACCCGCAGGGCCACCCCTCGTTTGCGGGTGTCGCTGCGTTGCAGGTGTCGGCCCATTTCTTCCTGCGCCGTGACGGCAGCCTGCTGCAGTTTGTCGACGTCGAACGGCGCGCCTGGCACGCAGGCACCTCTTCCTGGCGGGGCCGCAGCAACTGCAATGACCACTCCGTGGGCATCGAGCTCGAGGGCCTGGAGGGGTGCCTGTTCACTGCCGCCCAGTACCGCGCAGCAGCAGGCCTGATCCGCCGACTGTCGGGGCGTTGGCCCATTCACGACGTGGCCGGTCACGAGCACATTGCACCGGGCCGCAAGACCGATCCCGGACCCGGCTGGGACTGGCAACGCCTGCGCCGCCGGCTGAGTGACCTGCGGCTGCGCTGGCCCCAGGACCTGTGAATCTGCCGGATCCGGCCCGGCGCAGACGCTCGATTCCAACACACTACCCCTAGTGCCCAGGGACAACACGGACACTACAGGTAGTGTCCAGATCCACCGGGCGTGTTATTCTTGCGCCCGTCGAATCCTTTCCAGCCAGCGGCTTGACCGCCGGGTGCCCAACCTCTTCGGTGCACCGCGGCAAGTCGTTTCCATCGCAAATCCCCCACAGATCGTCCTGCCCAGACGGGCAGGCGCAGGCGGAGCTTTTTGTGTCGTGCAGGAACAGGGTTCGCCCGGACACGTTCCACTGCCCATCCACTTCACCGACCGTCCAGGAACAGGGACCGCCCATGCACACTGCCGCCTCGACCTTCCAGCCCAACCCGACCGGCCACCCCACCGCTGCCGACCCACGCACGAGCTCGGCCTACACCGGCTACCAGATCATTCGTCGCAACGGCGCGGTGGTGGCCTTCGAGCCGCACAAGATTGCCGTGGCGCTGATGAAGGCCTTTCTGGCGGTGCACGGCACCCATGGCGCCGCTTCGGCCAGCGTGCGCGAAACGGTCGACCTGCTGACCGAGATGGTGGTGCGCGCCCTGCTGCGCTCGCGGCCGGCAGGTGGCAGCTTCCACATCGAGGACGTGCAGGATCAGGTCGAACTCGGCCTGATGCGTGGCGGCCACCACGATGTCGCACGTGCCTACGTGCTTTACCGGGAACACCGCGCCCAGGAACGCGCCCGCTCCGGCCAGGCCCCGGCGGCACAACAGCCCGGTGTGATGGTGATCGACGGCGGCCAACGTGTGCCGCTGGACCCGCAGCGCCTGGCCGCGCTGATCGAGTCTTGCTGTGCCGGCCTGGGCGCCGAAGTGCTGGCCGCTCCGGTGCTGGCCGAAACCCGTCGCAACCTCTACGACGGGGTACCGATGGACGAGGTCTACAAGGCCGCCATCCTGGCCGCGCGCACCCTGATCGAGAAGGACCCGGGCTACACCCGCGCCACAGCACGCCTGCTGCTGCACACCATCCGCCGTGAGGTGTTGGGCGAGGAGGTCAACCAGGACGAGATGGCGCAGCGGTATGCCGACTACTTTCCTGACTTCGTCAGGAAGGGCGTGGCCGCCGAGCTGCTCGACGAGCGGTTGATGCAGTTCGACCTGGCCCGCCTGGGCGCGGCGCTGAAGGCCGAGCGCGACCTGCAGTTCGACTACCTGGGCCTGCAGACCCTGTACGACCGCTACTTCCTGCATGTGAAGAAGCAGCGCATCGAGCTGCCGCAGGCCTTCTTCATGCGCGTGGCCATGGGCCTGGCTCTCAACGAGGTGGACCGCGAAGCCCGCGCCATCGAGTTCTACGAGGTGCTGTCGAGCTTCGACTTCATGTCTTCGACGCCGACGCTGTTCAACAGCGGCACGCGGCGCTCGCAGCTGTCCAGCTGCTACCTGACCACGGTGCCGGACGACCTGGACGGCATCTACGAAGCCATCAAGGAAAACGCGCTGCTGTCCAAATTCGCCGGCGGTCTGGGCAACGACTGGACCCCGGTGCGTGCGCTGGGCAGCCACATCAAGGGCACCAACGGCGAGAGCCAAGGCGTGGTGCCCTTCCTGAAGGTGGTCAACGACACCGCAGTGGCGGTCAACCAGGGCGGCAAGCGCAAGGGCGCGGTCTGTGCCTACCTGGAGAGCTGGCACCTGGACATCGAGGAGTTCCTGGAGCTGCGCAAGAACACCGATGACGACCGCCGGCGCACCCACGACATGAACACCGCCAACTGGATCCCGGACCTGTTCATGCGCCGGGTGATGGAGGGCGGCGACTGGACGCTGTTCAGCCCCAACACCTGCCCGGACCTGCACGACAAGTTCGGCACCGACTTCGAGGCCGCCTACACCGCCTACGAGGCGAAGGCGGATCGCGGCGAGATCACGCTGTTCAAGCGCCTGCGCGCCGTCGACCTGTGGCGCAAGATGCTGACCATGCTGTTCGAGACCGGGCATCCCTGGATCACCTTCAAGGACGCCTGCAACGTGCGCAGCCCGCAGCAGCACGTCGGCGTGGTGCACTCATCCAACCTGTGCACCGAGATCACGCTCAACACCAACGACCGCGAAATCGCGGTGTGCAACCTGGGCTCGGTGAACCTGGCACAGCACGTCAGCGACGACGGCCAGGGCGGCAAACGCATCGACCACGCCAAGCTGCGCCGCACCGTGTCAACGGCCATGCGCATGCTGGATAACGTCATCGACATCAACTACTACGCGGTGCGCAAGGCGCGCGACTCCAACCTGCGCCACCGCCCGGTGGGGCTGGGCATCATGGGCTTCCAGGACGCGCTGTACCAGCTGCGCCTGCCCTACGCCTCGGCCGAAGCCGTCGAGTTCGCAGATCGCTCGATGGAAGCGGTGTGCTACCAGGCCTACTGGGCTTCCACCGAACTGGCCCAAGAGCGCGGTCGTTACGCCACCTACCGCGGATCGCTGTGGGACCGGGGCATCCTGCCGCTGGATTCGCTGAAACTGCTGGCCGAGCAGCGCGGCGGCCATGTGGAAGCGGACGACTCCACCTCCTTGGACTGGGAGTCCCTGCGTGCTCGCATCGCCCAGCACGGCATGCGCAACTCCAACTGCGTGGCCATCGCACCGACGGCGACGATCTCCAACATCATCGGCGTGGATGCGTCGATCGAACCCAGCTTCGGCAACCTGTCGGTGAAGTCCAACCTCTCCGGCGAGTTCACCGTGGTCAACGAGTACCTGGTGCGCGACCTCAAGGCCCTGGGCCTGTGGGACGACGTGATGGTGATGGACCTCAAGCACTTCGATGGCAGCCTGCGCCGCATCGACCGCGTGCCCGAAGAGCTCAAGCGCCTGTATGCCACCGCCTTCGAGGTCGAACCCGTGTGGTTGGTCGAGGCCGCGGCCCGGCGCCAGAAGTGGATCGACCAGGCCCAGAGCCTGAACATCTACATGGCCGGCGCCTCCGGCAAGAAGCTCGACGAGACCTACAAACTCGCCTGGCTGCGTGGCCTGAAGACCACCTACTACCTGCGCACCATGGGTGCCACCCATGCGGAGAAGTCCACCGTCAAGGCGGGCTCGCTCAACGCAGTGCCCGGTGCATCCACCGGCGGCGGCTTGTCGGCCATGGACGCCGCGGCCGCACAGGCAAAGGCCCAACTCGCCGCAGCCACCTCGTCACCGGCCACCTCGTCACCGGCCACCGATGTCAAGTTCTGCGCCATCGACGACCCGGGCTGCGAAGCCTGCCAGTGAGGCCGGTGCTTCGGCTTCTGGAAGGGGTCGGATTGATCGATATCGCTGCATCAGCCTGTAGCGATTTTGAGACTCCCCGACCCCCGATCGAAGTTTTGGCGGCCCACCCGCACCTGGGCGTGATCCGGATGACGGATTCATGTCAATAAGTGCTTGGTGTTTGGTCTCAACATTCAGATAATCCACCCCCGATAGGAAGTCAGAAATGCTGGTCTGGGAAGACACTCCGCATTCTTCGCCTGCCCCCGCGAATCCCACCCCGGTGAACCTCCCCCGAGGGATGTCGGAGGTATCGGCACCTCATGCAGCGCCTCATGCGGCATCTCGTGCGCTAGCCCTTTCGATGCCCAACGCACCGACCCTGGCGTCGGCCATTCCGGCCATGGCCGTTCAGCCGCCCGCAGCTGCGGGCCGATTCGTGAAAACCGTTCCTCAGGGAACCCCCGACCGCACCGCAAACGAGGTGAGTCAGCGCCGGGTGAATGTGGCCGACAAGCGCATCATCAACGGCCAGACGGACGTCAACCAGCTCGTCCCGTTCAAGTACAAGTGGGCCTGGGAAAAGTACCTCGCCACCTGCGCCAATCACTGGATGCCGCAGGAAATCAACATGTCGCGCGACATCGCGACCTGGAAGGACCCGAACGGCCTGACCGAGGACGAGCGCCGCATCATCAAGCGCAACCTGGGTTTCTTTGTCACCGCCGATTCCCTGGCCGCCAACAACATCACCCTCGGAACCTACCGGCACATCACCGCACCGGAGTGCCGCCAGTTCCTGCTGCGCCAGGCCTTCGAAGAAGCCATCCACACCCACGCCTACCAGTACATCGTCGAAAGCCTGGGCCTGGACGAAGGCGAGATCTTCAACGCCTACCACGAGGTTTCCTCGATCCGCGACAAGGACGAGTTCCTGATTCCGTTCATCGACGCGATCATGGACCCGCACTTCCACACCGGAACCCTGGAATCCGACCAGACCCTGCTCAAGTCCATCATCGTGTTTGCCTGCCTGATGGAAGGCCTGTTCTTCTACGTCGGCTTCACCCAGATCCTGGCGCTGGGCCGGCAGAACAAGATGACCGGCGCCGCAGAGCAGTACCAGTACATCCTTCGCGACGAATCGATGCACTGCAACTTCGGCATCGACCTGATCAACCAGATCAAGCTGGAAAATCCCCAGCTCTGGACCCCCTCGTTCAAGGCCGAGATCAAGGAGTTGTTCCTGAAGGCCGTCGATCTGGAGTATCGCTACGCCGAGGACACCATGCCCCGCGGCGTGCTGGGCCTGAATGCGTCGATGTTCAAGGGCTACCTGCGCTACATCGCCAACCGACGCGCCACCCAGATTGGCCTGGAGTCGCTCTTCCCGAACGAGGAGAACCCGTTCCCCTGGATGAGCGAAATGATCGACCTGAAGAAGGAGAGAAATTTCTTCGAAACCCGCGTCATCGAATACCAGTCAGGTGGCGCCCTGTCCTGGGATTGATGAAAGCCGGCGCCAGGCGCCGTCCCCAGTGCCTGACTGTTCTCCGATAAACGGGTTTCATGAATCATGGCCATGTGCCCTGGCGGGAAGGAATCGCCAGAGACAGGGCTTGAAGGAATTCACAGGGCCGGCTGCCGCTCCAGGGCTGCCGACGGACCTGCGGATCTGCTGCCGGCTCGAGACGGTGGCAGTGGTGTTGTGAACTGCATCAAGGAGAACATTGATGGCAACTGCAAAGAAAGCGGCAGCCCCGGCCAAGAAGGCGGCGGCAGCCAAGAAGGAAGCGGCACCGGCCAAGAAGGCAGCCGCCAAGAAGGCTGCTGCGGCCCCGGCCAAGAAGGCGGCACCAGCGCCCGCGAAGAAGGCCGCCGCGAAAGCTCCGGCCAAGGCGCCCGCCAAGAAGGCTGCCGCAACGCCGAAGCCCGCCCTGAAGCGTGAAGCCCCGGCCAAGAAGGCAGCAGCCCCAGCGAAGAAGGCGGCGGCACCGGCCAAGAAAGCCGCCGCACCGGCGAAGAAGGCGGCCGCCCCCGCCAAGAAGGCCGCAGCGCCTGCCAAGAAGGCTGCCGGCACGCCCAAACCCGCCCTGAAGCGGGAAGCGCCGGCAAAGAAGGTCGCAGCCAAGGCACCCGCCAAAAAAGCCGCCGCCAAAAAGGCAGCGGCCAAGAAGGCTGCCCCTGCCCCTGCGCCGGCTCCTGCAGCCAAAACCACCCTGAGCCCCCAGGCCGCCTGGCCCTTCCCCACGGGGGAGAAGCCCTGAGGCCTGGCCCTGCAGAGCCTCCCAAGCCCGGCCCAGGCCGGGCTTTTTTTCGCACGGACCAGAGGCCGGGCTTTTTTTCGCCCGGCCCGCCGGACGATGACCGCTGTGGAACCTCAGCCCAGACCGAGTTCAGCAGGGTTCAGTCGGTGGTTCTGCGGGCCGTGGCAGGCGATCTTGAGGGCCCCGACCTGGTTGCCCAATCGCACGCAGCGCTCCAGGTTCCAACCGCGTTCCAGACCGTAGAGCAGCGCACCCCGGAAGGCATCCCCGCAGCCGGTGGGATCGAGGACCGCCGTGGCCGCAACGCCGGGCACCCGCTGCGCCTGCCCCTGAACCCAGATGTCGCAACCCTCGTGACCCAGCGTGACGATCACACCCAACAGGTGCGAGCGTGACAGCTCGGCCAGGTCGCAGCCCATGCGCTCGCACAGCATCTTGGCTTCGTAGTCGTTCACCGTGACCCAGGTGGCCTGCTCGACGAAGACGCGCAGTTCCTCCCCGTTGAACATCGGCAGCCCCTGACCCGGGTCGAAGATGAAGGGAATGCCCGCCGCCTTGAGCTGCCGGGCGTGCCCGAGCATCGCATCGCGGCCATCCGGTGCCACGATGGCCAGGGCCAGATCGTTGCGATCGCCGGGCACCTCGATGCGATCGGCGTACTGCATCGCGCCCGGATGGAAGGCGGTGATCTGGTTGTTGTCCTCGTCGGTGATGATGTTGGCCTGGGCGGTGTAGCTCTCGCCCACCGTCAGCACATGACGGGTGTCTATGCCCAGCTCCTGCATGCGCTGCAGGTACCCGGCGCCGTCGCTGCCCAGCGCCGCCATCACCGCCGGCTCGCCACCCAGGGCCTTCAAGGTGTAGGCGATGTTGCCGGCACAGCCGCCGAACTCGCGCCGCAGCGTGGGCACCAGGAAGGACACGTTCAGGATGTGGATCTGCTCGGGCAGGATCTGCTGGGCAAAACGCCCGGGAAAGGTGGCGATGGTGTCAAACGCAAGCGAACCGCAGATGAGGGCGGGCATGAGCACTCCTGAAGGATGAAGGGGAGGAAGGGCCACCTGCACGGCCGGGCCCCTCCGGAGTCGCTGCGGATTGTCCCCGGCAGAAAGCACCGCAGGGTTCCCGCCGGACCTGGCGGTGGGACAGGAGGCGTGCCCTGTTGCACGCCCGCCCCCGATGCAGGCCCGACCAGGTGAGGTGATTCAGCGGCGCCGCAACAAGGCGTTCAGCAGGATCGCCCCAAAGGTGGCGGTACCGATCCCGCCCAGCGTGAAGCCGCCGAACTTCAACGTGAAGTCGCCCGTGCCCAGCACCAGCGTCACCGCTGCCACGATCAGGTTGGTGTTGTCGGCGAAGTCCACCCGGTTGTCCACCCAGATCTTGGCGCCGGCCACCGCGATGAGCCCGAACACCACGATCGACACCCCGCCCATCACGGCCAGCGGAATGGTCTGGATCAGTGCACCAAACTTCGGAGAAAAGCCCAGCAGCACCGCCATCAGCGCAGCCACCACAAACACCGCGGTGGAGTAGATGCGGGTGGCGGCCATCACACCGATGTTCTCTGCGTAGGTGGTCACCCCGGTACCGCCGACGGCACCGGAAACCATCGTCGCCAGGCCATCGCCCACAAAGGCGCGGCCCAGGTGGGCGTCCAGGTTGCGGCCGGTCATGGCGGAAACGGCCTTGAGGTGCCCCAGGTTCTCGGCCACCAGGATCACCGCCACCGGTGCGATCAGCAGCATCGCCCGCGCGTCGAAGACCGGCGACGCAAACGCTGGAGCACCGAACCACGCAGCCGACGCCACTTTGGCCAGGCTGATCGGCTGACCCATGCCCATTCCGTTGGTCAACAGCGCGTACAGCAGCGTGGCCAGCAGCAGGCCGATCAGGATCAGCAGGCGCTGCAGCATGCCGCGGGTGTAAACCGCCACCAGGCCCACACAGAGGAAAGTCAGCGCCTGCATCCAGGCATCGAAACCGGTGGGCGCCATGTTCTTGATCGGGATGCCGGCCAGGTTCAAGCCGATCACCGCCACCACCGAACCGGTCACCACCGGCGGCATGAAACGCTCGATCCAGCCGGTGCCGGTCACCGACACCAGCAGGCCGACCAATGTGTAGACGGCACCGCAGGCCACGATGCCCCCCAGCGCCGCGCCGAGATTGGTGTTGGGCCCCTGCCCGGCATAGCCGCTGGCCGCGATCACCACGCCGATGAAGGCGAAGCTCGAGCCCAGGTAACTCGGCACCTGGCCGCGCACCACCAGGAAGAACAGCAGCGTGCCCACGCCGCTCATCAGGATGGCCACGTTCGGATCGAAGCCCATCAACAGCGGCGCCAGCACCGTGGCGCCGAACATCGCAATGACGTGCTGCGCCCCCATGGCCACCGTCTGCGGCCAGGGCAGCCGCTCATCCGGGGCGATCACGCCATCGTTTTTTTCCCGCCAGGCGGGCCACCCACTGCTCATGTGCACTCCTCGTTCGGCCACCTTGGCCATCGCATCGTGATTTCAATCACGCAGGAGTGTAAGCAGCCACAGCAGCGCCCACGGTGCAGGGCAGCCGTTGCCGCTCAAACAGCGGTGGGAAACAAGGGGATCGGAATGGAAAAGTGAGGGGGCGGGACGCTGGCTCCGGAGGCTCGCTCTCTTTGCTCCGGTACGCCCGCCCCCCTGGGCCGCTCGCCGGCCCGAAGTCTTCTCAAGGAGGAGTCACACGAGAAGTCTCTTGCGTGCCCCCGCGTCTCTCGGCTGGACGTCCGGGAGCATGGGGACAACCGCTCGACACGGAACCCCGTGGGTCCGCATCTGCTTCGCAGGTCGCCCCGAATCCTGAAGTTGGGGCGGAGAAAGTGAAAAAGGCCAGGGCCTCAACGGGCCGACACCACCACCGGAAGTTCATCCGTGCCGTCGGCTGCGGCAAAGGAGCCCAGCGCCAGCACCACCGCCACGGCGGCCAACCAATCGGTCCAACGGATCTTCATCGTCTTCCCCTGGGACCGACCGGGCGATGACTCCATCGCGCCTCCAGCGGCCCTGGCTTCCATGCCGCAGCCTGTGTGCCAGGACACAACCGTGTCCCCCGTCACAACCCCTGGACAGGCTGGCAAGGTTTCCTTGCAGGGCAGACCAAACCTGTCACCCCGGGCGACCAAAATTGTCAAATCCGGTCTGTACGGCTCCGCGCGGGCGGTGACGAAGGCAGTCGCCCGCGTGAAAATGCCTCGAAAACGTCACCGTCCGGAGACCTCGGGCCTCAAGTTGCGGACGCCGGCAGCCCCCGTGGCACGGCCGCCAGCAGGCGGCGGGTGTATTCCTCGCGAGGTGCGTGCAGGAGTTCACTGGCGCAGGCCCGCTCCACCACCCGGCCGTCCTTCATCACCAGCACCTCATCGGCCATGAAGCGCACCACCGCCAGGTCGTGGCTGATGAAGACGTAGGCCAGACCGAGTTCGTCCTGCAGGTCCTTGAGCAGGTTGAGCACCTGGGCCTGCACCGACACATCCAGCGCCGACACCGCCTCGTCCAGCACCAGCACCTGCGGCTGCAGGGTCAGCGCCCGGGCGATGGCGATGCGCTGGCGTTGGCCGCCGGAGAACTCATGCGGGTACTTGCTGAAGGCGGTCTCGTCCAGCCCCACCCGGCGCAGCAGCGCCAGCGCGCGGGCCTCGCGCTCGACGTCGTCGGCGCCGATGGCATGGATGCGCATCGGCTCCAGCAGCGTTTGTCCGATGGAAAAACGCGGGTTCAGTGCCGCATAGGGGTTCTGGAAGACGATCTGCAGCCTCCGCCGCAGCGCCTGACGGTCGGGACCCTGCAGCGCCAGCAGGTTGCGCCCCTCGAACAGCACCTCTCCATGGGTGGGCTCGTGCAGGCGCAGCAGGGTCAGGCCCAGGGTGGTCTTGCCCGAGCCGGACTCACCCACGATGCCCAGCGTGCGGCCGCGCCGCAGCTCGAAGCTGGCCTCCTGCACCGCCTTGAACTCACGCCTGCGCCACAGGCCCTCGCGCAGGAAGAAGGATTTGGCCAAAGCGCGCACCTGCAACACCACCGGCGGTTCGACGACGGTTCTCTCGGCGTCCTCCGTGGCCAGGGCGGGTGTGGCGATGGGAGCGGAGGCGACCCGCGCCGCAGGCGCCGCAATCGCACCCTCCCCGTCGGCATCCAGCTCGGCATCCACCACCGGCAGCCGTCGCGGTGGCTGCTGCAGCGGGGGTCGGCAGGACAGCAGTGCGCGGGTGTAGGCGTCCTGCGGATGGGCGAACACCTGTCGCGCCGGCCCCTGCTCACGCACCTGGCCGTGGCGCATCACCAGCACCTCGTCGGCGATTTCGCCCACCACACCCAGGTCATGGGTGATGAACAGCAGGCTCATGCGGCGGCGCTGCTTCAGCTCGGCCAGCAGCTCCAGGATCTGGCGCTGGATGGTCACGTCCAGCGCGGTGGTGGGCTCGTCGGCGATCAGCAGCTTCGGCTCGCAGGCCAGCGCCATCGCAATCATCACCCGCTGCTGCTGGCCACCGGAGAGCTCATGGGCATAGCGGTCCAGCCGCCGGCGTGGTTCCGGCAGGCCCACTTCTTCCAGCAGCTGTTCGGCACGGGCCCAGGCGGCACGTGCGGACAGGCCCAGGTGCAGGCGCAGCGGCTCGGCCAGCTGACGGCCGATGGAAAGCACCGGGTTGAGCGAACTCATCGGGTCCTGGAACACGCAGGCGATCTGCGCCCCGCGCAGCCGGCGCAGCTCGGCCGGGCGGGCCTGCAGCAGGTCGCGCCCCTGGAAGAGGATGCGCCCGCGCACCTCGGCGTTGTCCGGCAGCAGGCCGGGGATGCTCATCGCCGTGACGGTCTTGCCCGAGCCGGACTCGCCCACCAGCGCCACCGTGCGGTGCTCCGGCACGTCGAAGCTCACGCCCCGTCCGTTGCGGCCCACCGCCTGGACGCGACGCTCGACGCCGGCCTCCCGGCCAAGCCGAAAGTGGACCTGCAAGTCCTCGATGCGCAGCAAGGGCTCGCTCATTCCAGCCCCCTGAGCTTCGGGTCCAGCGCATCGCGCAGGGCATCGGTCATCAGCGAAAAGGCGGTCACGAACAGGGCCATGAAGGCGGTGGCGGTGGCCAACTGCCACCAGTAGCCCAGGATCAGCTCACTCTGGGCCTCCGCCAGCATGGTGCCCCAGCTGACCTGGTCGACGCTGACCCCCAGGCCCAGGTAGGACAGGATCACCTCGTACTTGATGAAGCCCACCACATGGATCGACAGCTGCACCAGCACCACATGGCTGACGTTGGGCAGGATGTGGCGGAACATGCGCGACGCCGCGCTGGCGCCGATCGCCTCCGCGGCGCGCAGGTACTCCCGCACGACATGCTTCATGAACTCGGCACGCACCAGCCGGTAGATGCCGGTCCAGCCGGTGAGACCCAGGATCAGCACCACGCTGCCGATGCCGCGGCCGGTCACCGCCGCGAAGGCGAAGATCAGCAGGATGCCCGGGATGGAGGTGAAGACGTTGTACAGCCACTCCAGCGCATCCCCCAGCCGCCCGCCGAAGAACCCCCCCAGGGCGCCCAGCAGCGTGCCGATCAGCGTGGCACAGACGGCGCCCAGCACCCCCACCTGGATCGACACCAGCGACCCCTGCATCGCCTTGGCCAGCACGTCGCGGCCGAAGCGGTCGCCCCCTGCGGGCAACGTCGCCTCGCGCAACGGCGTCTCGCTGCTCAGCTGGGCCGCACGTGCAGCCCATTCGTCGTAGCGGGGACCCAGCGGGTCGATGTCGCGCAGGTCCACCGCGGCACCACCCGGGCCCGCGGCGGCCCCCCCCGCCCCCTTCGAGTCCGGCGCCGGCCCGAGCAGGTGCGGTCGGGCGTAGGAGACCCCGCGTTCGTCCTGCCAGCTGCCCGCCACCCAACCCGCAGCCACGGCCAGCAGCAGCAGGGCATACAGCGCCACGATGCCCAGGCTGACCAGCCCCACCCGATCGCGCCGGTAACGGGCCCAGGCCGCCCGCCAGACACCCTGGCTGCGTGCGGTCACACCGGCTGCGGCGGTCATCGCAACACCACCCGCGGATCGACCGCCTTGTAGAGCAGGTCCACGATCAGGTTCACCGCCATCGTGATCATCGCCAGGTAGACGGTGACCGCCTGGATCACCGGGTAGTCACTGCGGTTGACCGCCAGCAGCACCTCCCGGCCGATGCCGGGGATGGAGAAGAACACCTCGATCAGGAAACTGCCCACGAAGATGCCCGGCAACTGGATGCCGATGTGGGTCAGGATGGGGATCATCGCGTTGGGCAGCACGTGCCGCAGCAGGATGGCGCGCTCGGTCAGGCCCTTGGCCCGGGCGGTGCGCACATAGTCCTGGCCGATCTCGTCCAGGAAGAAGCTGCGGTACAGCCGCGTCTGCGGCGACACGCCCACCAGCACCGCCAGCAGCACCGGCAGCGGCGCGTAGGTGACCAGGTTGGTCCAGAGGTCCGGCGACCAGCCCTGCACCGGGAACCAGCCGAGCCGGAACGCAAACAGCCACTGCCCGACGATGACGTAGACCAGGAAGCTGATGGACAGCGCCACCGTGGTCACCACCATGATGGCCCGGTCGGTGAGCGAGCCGCGCACCGCCGCCACCGCCAGCGCCAGGGGAATGGCCAGCACCGCATCCAGGATCAGGATGGGCAGCATCACCGTCAACGTGGCCGGCAGCCGGGTGGCGAACAGCGAGGCCACCGACTCCTGCGTGGCCCAGGACCGGCCCCAGTCGAAGGTGGCGATCTGCTTCAGGAAGATCAGCAGCTGCTCCCACACCGGCCGGTTCAGCCCGAGCTGCTCGCGGATCTGCTCCACCTGCTCGGGCGTGGCATTGAGCCCGCCCAGGATCTCCGCCGGATCACCGCCGAAGGCCTTGAACAGGAAGAACACCAGCAGCAGCACCCCCAGCAGGGTGGGCAACATCTGCCAGAGCCGGCGGACCAGGTAAGCGAACATGGGGAGCAAGTCTAGCGAGGCACCGCACCGCCATGGGGCGATTGCAGCGCTCCCGGGCCGCCCGACGGTTTGCCGTCAGATCGCGCGGTGCCCATCCACGAACACCGCCAGCTCGCCGCTGCGCAGGGCCTGCCAGTCCTCGTTGCAGGTCAGAGGCTGCGTCACCACCAGCGCCACCCGGTCCTGCGGGGTGGTGTGGGCAGAGAAGTCCACCGTCATGTCGGCATCCTGCAGCTGCGCGGCCGCAAAGGGGTGCGAGCGCTCGATGTAGTGCAGGTGGGTGCTGCAGTGGGCCCACAGCGCCTCGCCATGGCTGAGCAGGAAGTTGAAGGTGCCGTGCCGCGCCACCGTCGGAACCAGCTCCGCCAGGGTCATCGTCAGGTGCTCCACACTCGGCAGGCTGGCGTGGTTCTTGGCCAGCTCCTGCATCAGCCAGCAGAAGGCCCGTTCGCTGTCGGTGTCGCCCACCGGGCGGAAGGCCGCATGCAGTTTGGGCTGGAAGTCCACCAGGTTGCCGTTGTGCGCAAACACCCAGTAGCGCCCCCACAACTCGCGCATGAAGGGATGGGTGTTCTCCAGCGCCACCCGGCCCTGCGTGGCCTTGCGGATGTGCGCCAGGATGTGCCGGCTGCGGATCGGGTAGTGGCGAATCATCTCCGCCACCGGAGACTGGGTGGCGCTCTGCGCATCGACGAACAGCCGCGCCCCCGGCCCCTCGAAGAAGGCGATGCCGAAGCCGTCCTTGTGTTCCTCGGCCCGGTGGGCAAAACCGGTGAAGCTGAACACCAGATCGATGGGGGTGTTGGCGTTGAGACCGAGCAGCTGGCACATGCGCACAGTGTGCCGCAGCGCGCCGGCTGCGGGCTGACGGCGCGATGTCGCGACGTCGTCGTTCGCCCGCCTTCAGCGCTCGATCAGCCCCCAGCGCAGCGCCAGCAGCGTCAGTTCAGCCTGGTTGGAGGCATTCAGCTTCTGCTTGACGTGGTACAGGTGGGTGCCCACCGTGCTGGTGGACAGATTCAGGTCACCGGCGATCTCCTGCACGCTGCGCCCGCGCGCCAGTTGCACGAAGACCTCGAACTCCCGCGCAGACAGCGCGTCGGCCGGGTGGTGGCTGCCGTCCAGCGCGGCCAGCGCCAGCTGCTGGGCGATGCCGGCGTCCAGGTAACGGCGCCCGTCGGCCACACAACGCAGCGCCTGCGTCAACGCCTCCGGCGCCCCGCGTTTGGAGAGGAAACCCTGCGCCCCCGCATCCAGCGCCCGGCGGGCATGCGCACTGTCATCGTGGGCGGAGAGCACCAGCACGCCCACCCGGGTGTCCCTGGCGCGCAGGCGGCGCAGCGTCTCCAGCCCGCCCATGCCGGGCATGGACAGGTCCAGCACCACCAGGTCGATGCCGCCCTGCGCCAGGCGCTGCAGCGCCTCCTCGCCGTTGTCGGCCTCGGCCACCACCTCCAGGTCCTCGCAGGCCGCGAGCAGCATGCGAAAACCCATGCGCACCAGCGCATGGTCGTCCACCAGCATCACCCGTCGCGCCGTCACGACCGCGTCTCCCCGCTGCCGGGTTGCCTCGATTCATTCATGGGCGCATTGTCCGCGGCCAGCGGCAGCCACCCCGTCAGGCCCAGGCCGCGGCCGGCGAGCCCGGGGCCCACCTGCAGCCGGCCGCCCAATGCGTCCAGGCGCTCGCGCAGGCCGCGCAGGCCGTGGTGTTCGCGCTCCGGGCTCTCGGGCAACAGGCCCGCGCCGTCGTCGCCCACCCGCAGGCAGAGGAACCGGCACGGGCCTTCAGGCGGGCCGGCCTCGGCCGACAGGTGCAGTTCGATGCGTCCGGCTCCGCTGTGGCGCAGCGCGTTGGTCAGGCCCTCCTGGCCCAACGCGTACAGAGCCCGTGCACCCTCGGGCGTGAGCCGGGGCAGGCACGGCGCGGCGTTGTCCGCCAGCACCCACTCCAGCTGCACCTGCGGATGCAGGCTGCGGCTGCGGTCCACCAGCGCCAGCAAGGCATCCGCCAGGCCGAGCTCCTCCAGCGCGGGGGGCGTCAGCCGCGGGATCAGGCCCTGCATCGCGTCGTACAGCCGGGCGGCCTCCTGCGAGATCAGCCGCGCGGCCTGGGCGGAGGCCGGGTCCAGCGCCGCCAACCGATCCTGCAGCCCGTGCGCCAGGCTGCGCATGCCGGTGACACTCTGTGCGAATTCGTCATGCAGCAGCCGGGCAATGGCGCGCCGCTCCTCGTCGGTGCGCACCTCCAGCCGGCGCGCCAGCTCGCGGCTCTCCTGCAGACGACGCTCGGCTTCAAAAGCGCGCATGCGTGCGTCGAGCTGCTCCTCGATGGCCTCGGCCAGGCGGTTGACCTCCCGACCGATCAGACCGGCCTCGTAGCCCGGCAGTGCCGGCAGGCGGGCGTGGTAGTCACCGGCGCGCAGCCGGCCCAGCCCCGCCACCAGCGTCGGCCAGGGCCGCAGCGCCCGCCCGACCAGGGCGACCACCGCCAGAACCAGCAGCAGCAGCGCCGCAGCGCCCACCGAGGCCAGGCGCAGCAGGTCGTCCCAGCCGTCCAGGATGGCACGGGAGGGGTCGGCCTCCACCGTCAACCGGCCCCCCGGCAGCTCGATCACCTGGCGCTGCAGCGGCGGCAGCACCAGCCGTGCATACCACTGCGGTGCCTCGCGGCCCTCCTTGTAGGTGGGACGCGGTGAGCGCCACAGAACCTGCCCCTGGTCATCCTCCAGCGTGATGTCGTTGGCCCGCACCCGGCCGAGCTGCTCCAGGAAGCTGCGCAGCCCCATCGGCCCCGAACTGGCATAGATCCACGACACCCGCTGCAGCAGCTGAGTGGCCACCCGGTTGGCGGCCACGATCTCCTCGCGCACGCCGCTGCGTGTGCCATCGATCTGCAGCCACAGCAGCACCGCGACAAACAGCGCCATCAGCCCGGTCACCAGCAGGTTGATCTGCAGCTTGAGGCTCCAGCCGGCTGTCCAGCCACCCGACCGAAGCCGACGCGGCGGGACCGGGGAGGGCGACGGCTGGGCAGACATGGGTTGATTGTCCCCGTGCCCTGCTGCGCTGCGGTCCAAGCGGACCCCCGGATTGCCCCCAGGGCCGCTTCATGATTTTCATGAGTGACCTTTCATGGTCGGACGGACGACCGATGCGCCGCAGCTCACGACACTGGAGGCTCGCCAGTCACCTGAGGCCTGCATCCGACGAGCGGTGCATTCCCAGCAGATTCACCGCTGCAGGCCCCGGGCCCGTCGGGCGAAATCCATTCAACCTCACTGGAGACCTGCCATGACCTGGGAAACCCCCTCTGCCTGCGACTTCCGCTTCGGCTTCGAAATCACGATGTACATCGCCGCGCGCTGAGCGCCGGCGAGCCTTGTGAGCGATCACGCCATCGCGCCGGCTGCACCATGCAACTCCTCGTGCTCGGTTCATCCGCCGGTGGCGGCTTTCCCCAGTGGAACTGCAACTGCGACCAGTGTCGCGCGGTGCGTGGCGGCTCACCCACGCACCGCGCCCGCACGCAGTCCTCGATTGCGGTCGGTGGCCCGGACGACTGGCTGCTGATCAACGCCTCGCCCGACATCCTCACCCAGCTGCAGCGCAACCCGCAGCTGCAGCCGGCCCGCGCCCTGCGCGACAGCGGCATCGCTGGCGTATTGCTCTGCGACGGCCAGGTGGACCACAGCACCGGCCTGTACATGCTGCGCGAACGCGGCCGGCCGCTGCCGCTGTGGAGCACCCGGCCGGTGCATGAGGACCTCAGCCAGGGCAACCCCATCCTGCGTGTGCTGGGCCATTACTGCGGCGTGGACTGGCGCGAGCTGCCCTTCGACGGTCGCGCCATCACCGTGCCGGGCGTGGACGGCCTGCGCGTGACGCCGCTGTCGCTGTCGAGCAAGCCGGCGCCCTACTCACCGCACCGCGAGTGCCCGGTGGACGGCGACAACGTCGGCCTGCTGCTGGAGAACACCGCCAGCGGGCGACGCATCTTCTACGCCCCCGGCCTGGGCGAGATCACCCCGCCGGTGTGGGAGATGATGCTCGCGGCCGACACGGTGCTGGTGGACGGCACCTTCTGGACCGATGACGAGATGATCCGCCTGGGCCTGTCGAGCAAGACCGCCCGCGACATCGGTCACCTGCCGCAAAGCGACCTGCCGGATGGCACGCCCGGCATGCGCACGATGCTGTCTCGCCTGCCCGCCCGCACCCGCAAGGCGCTGATCCACATCAACAACACCAACCCGATCCTGGACGAGGCCTCGCCGCAGCGCCGCGAGCTCAGCGCCGCAGGCGTCGAGGTCTGCCACGACGGCATGGTGTTCGAGTTCTGACGACGCGCACCCGCTCTGGATCCCCACCATGCTCACCTCCTGCGACACATCGATGGGCAATCGCTTCGGCGCACCGTTCTCCTCCCCGCTGGTGACCCGGCCGCGCGACCCGGACGCCCCGGCCTGGGATCGCGTGGCCTTCGAGGCCCAGCTGCGCGAGCAGGGCCGCAGCTACCACATCCACCACCCGTTCAACGTGATGCTGAACACCGGCAAGGCGACGCCGGACCAGATCCGTGCCTGGGTGGCCAACCGCTACTACTACCAGATCGCGATTCCGGTGAAGGACGCCGCGGTGATGGCCAACTGCCCGGACCGGGACGTGCGCCGCGGCTGGATCCAGCGCATCCTGGACCACGACGGCTTCGAGATCGGCGACGTCAAGGACGAGGGCGGCATCGAGGCCTGGATCCGCCTCGGGCTGGCCACTGGCCTGACGCGCGAAGAGATCACCGACCTGCGCCACGTCATCCCCGGCGTGCGCTTTGCGGTGGATGCCTACGTCAACTTCGCGCGCCACGCACCCTGGCAGGAGGCGGTGTGCTCCTCGCTCACCGAGCTGTTCGCACCGGAGATCCACAAGCAGCGCCTGGCCACCTGGCCGGAGCACTACGGCTGGATCGAATCCACCGGGCTGCAGTACTTCCGCAACCGCGTCAGCCAGGCCCGCCGCGATGTGGAGCAGGGCCTGGCGGTGACGCTGGAGCACTTCCGCAGCCGCGAACAGCAGGAGCGCGCGCTGGAGATCCTGCGCTTCAAGCTCGACATCCTCTGGGTCATGAACGACGCGATGGCGCAGCGTTACGGGGTGAACACATGACGGCGGTGAGCGAGGCCACGGCCACGGCCTCCGCCGGCCCTCTGTCCGACACCACCGTGCCGCGCCTGGGCCACGGTTTTCGCCTGCAGTGGGAGGACGCCCAGGGCTGCCACGTGCTGCTCTACCCGGAGGGCATGGTCAAGCTCAACCGCAGCGCCGGGGAGATCCTGGCGCGCTGCGATGGGCAGGCCGGCGTGGGCGCCATCGTCGCCTCGCTGGAGGCGGCCTTCTCCGCCCAGGGCCTGCGCGGGGATGTGGAGCGCTTCCTCCTGATGGCGCGGCAGCAGCGCTGGGTGACCTGGGCATGACGCTTCCGGTGCCTGGACAAGCCTCTCCGTCTGCACCGCCCGGCCCGCCGCTGTGGCTGCTGGCGGAGGTCACCTACCGCTGCCCGCTGCACTGCGTGTTCTGCTACAACCCGGTGGACTTTGCCCGCCACGGCGCGGAGATGGGCACCGAGGCCTGGCTGAAGCTGCTGCGCGAGGCGCGTGCGCTGGGCTCGGTGCAGTGCGGCTTCTCCGGCGGCGAACCGCTGCTGCGCGACGACCTGGAGCTGCTGATCGCCGAGGCGCACCGCCTGGGCTTCTACACCAACCTGCTCACCTCCGGCGTCGGCCTGACCCGCGAGCGCGCTGCGGCGCTGAAGGCAGCCGGGCTGGACCACATCCAGCTCAGCTTCCAGGACTCGACCCGGGAGGTCAACGACTTCCTCTCGCACACCAAGACCTTCGAGCTCAAGCAGCGCGTGGGCGAGATGCTGCGCGAACAGGGCTGGCCGATGGTGATGAACGTGGTGATCCACCGCCTCAACATCGACCACATCGACCGCATCATCGCGATGGCCGCCGAGCTCGGCGCCGAGTACCTGGAGCTGGCCAACTCGCAGTACTACTCCTGGGCGCACCTCAACCGCGACCACCTGCTGCCCACCCGCGAACAACTGCAGCGCGCCGAGGCCATCACCGACGAGTGGCGCCAGAAGCTGGACGGCAGGATGCGCCTGTTCTTCGTCGTGCCGGACTACCACGAGGGCCGGCCGAAGAAGTGCATGAACGGCTGGGGCAACGTCTTCCTCACCGTCACGCCGGACGGCACCGCACTGCCCTGCCACACCGCGGCCATGCTGCCGGGCCTGACCTTCCCGAACGTGCAGACCACCCCGGTGCGCGAAATCTGGTACGACAGCGAGGGCTTCAACCGCTACCGCGGCACCGGCTGGATGAAGGAGCCCTGCGCCAGCTGCGACGACAAGGAAAAGGACCTGGGCGGCTGCCGCTGCCAGGCCTACCTGCTCGCGCAGGACCCGGAGGCGGCCGACCCGGTCTGCCCCAAGAGCCCGCACCACGGCATCGTGCAGGTGGCGGTCGAGCAGGCCGAGGCCCGTGCCCGCAGCGGCGCGGTGCCGGAGCAGCCGCTGGTGTTCCGCGACCCGCGCCACTCGATGCAGCTGAGCTGCGCACGCTGAGCCGGTTCAGCCCGGCAAAGCCTCTGCCGGGCTGTGGGCGAGGGGCCACTCTCGGCCCGGTCGGCCGATCAGGCGTTGCTCAAGGGCGTCAACAGTTCACGCCCAACGCATAGACTCGGTGCACAGCCACCCGCCGTTCGCCTGCGGGTCCTCTGATCTGTCGTGCCGGGGGCCGCTGCGGCCCGTGGCCTGGAGTCTGCATGCGCTGCCGAGTTGCGCCCCCCGCCTGGCCGATCCACCGCCTGCTGCCTGGCTTGCCGGCGCTGCGCGTGCTGTTGGCCGGAGGCGCGCTGCTGGCGGCCTTCCCGGTGCCGGCGGTGCAGGTCCGCAGCGTCAGCCCCAGCGGCGAGGTGGATGAGGTCCAGCAGGTCCAGCTGCGCTTCGATGCCCCGGTGGTGCCCTTCGGCAGCGGCCGGCTCGCCGACCCGGCCACCCTGCTCTGTCAGGGACTGGGACTGGGACTGGGACCGGGCCGCGGCGCGGCGGCCTCTTCGGCATCGGCCACGGCAACCTCCCGCACGCCCCCCGGCAGCGGCCGCTGGACCGGACCAGCCGAGTGGGTGTATGACTTGAACGAACCGCTGGGCGCGGGCGTCAGCTGCCGCCTGGCGATCCGCCCGGACTGGGCGCCGGTGGTGGCGGTGCGGCCGCTGGGCCCGGCCGCCTCGGGCCAGGAAGCCACGGGCGCTGGCGCCAGCCTGCAGGGTACGCGGGAGTTCACGTTTTCCACGGGCGGGCCTGCCGTCCAGCAGGTTTCCCCCTGGGAGGGCAGCGAGGTGGAGGAGGAAGGTCACTTCCTGCTGCGCCTGAGCGGGCCGGTGGAGGTGGCGTCGCTGGCCGGCCGCGCCGCCTGCGAGGTGCAGGGGCTGGGCGAGCGCCTGCCGGTGGTGGTGGTGGAAGGTGCCCCGCGCGAGGCGGTGCTGAAGTCGCGGCGCATCCCCGCGGCGCAGGCTCAGCGCCACCTGCTGCTGCGCTGCCAGCGCCCGCTGCCGCCTGGGGCCACCGTGCGGCTGGTGTGGGGCGCGGGCATTGCGGCGGCCGGTGCGCCCCAACTCGTCACGCGCGGCACGAAGAGCTGGCAGTGGACGGTGCGGCAGCGCTTCAGCGCCGAATTCAGCTGCGAGCGCGAACGCGCCGAGGCCCCCTGCCTGCCGCTGCGGCCGATGCGGCTGGTTTTCTCCGCCCCGGTGCCGCGGGCGCAGGCGCAGGCGGCCCGGCTGGTTCCGCTCGGGCCCATCGGGCAGCTCGGGCCAGCCAGCGCGGCCTCCGCAGCGGCTTCGCAGGGTCTGGTCCCGAAGCTGGAGGACGCCGGCCCCACCGTCAGCCAGATCGTCTTTGCCGCCCCGCTGGCCGAGAACACCCGTTACCAATTGACCCTGCCCGCCGGCCTGCGCGATGAAACCGGCCGGGAGCTGGCCAACGCAGCGGCCTTCCCGTTGGCCACCGCCACCGGGCCGATGCCACCGCTGGCCAAGTTCGCCGCCGCCCCCTTCGGCGTGGTGGAGGCCGGCAGTGCCGGCGAGCCCGCGCTGCTGCCGATCACGCTGCGGCATGTGCAGGCCCTCGCCCCGGGGCTGGACGGCACGGCGCAGCTGGCGGCCAAGCGCCTGGGCGCCGACACAGCGGATGCCGAGCTGATGCGCTGGCACGCCCGCCTCGCACGCTGGCACGAGAGCAGCTTCACCGCCAAGGAGGCCGGCCAGCCCCAGGCGCGCTGGTGGTTGGAGGGCAGGGATGAGGATGGCAAGCCGCAGCGCCAGGAGCGGCGCGTGGGCAGCCGGGAGCTGTCGTTGCTGGCCGGCGAGTCCGGCGTCACCCGCACGCCGCTGCCACGGCCGCCGTCCGCGGCCGCTTCGGTGGCCGCGGCAGCTTCGGCAGCCGTCGCCGCCCCGGTGCGCGACACCGAAGTGCTGGGCCTGCCGCTGCCGCAGCCCGGCTACCACCTGCTGGAGCTGGAGTCGCGCCTGCTGGGCCGCGCACTGTTGGCCGAGCCGGCGCCGATGTATGTGCGCAGCGGTGTGCTGGTCACCCGCATGGGGGTGCACTTCAAGCGCGGGCGCAGCTCCAGCCTGGTGTGGGTGACCTCGCTGGACCGCGCCCGCCCGGTGGAGGGCGCCGAGGTGGCGGTCAGCGACTGCCGCGGCCAGAGCCTGTGGAGCGGCCGCACCGATGCGCAGGGCCTGGCGCGCATCCCGCGCGGCTTTGCCGACGAGGACGGCGAGCGCTGCATCGGCGAGGCGGCCTACTTCGTCAGCGCCCGCAAGGCCTGGCCGGACGGCGTGCGCGACCTGGCCTTCGTCTACAGCCACTGGATGCGCGGCATCGAGCCCTGGCGCTTCGGGCTGGCCACCGCCAGCGGCGTGGAGCCGGAGCTGCGCGCCCACAGCGTGCTGGACCGCAGCCTGCTGCGCGCAGGCGAAACGCTGTCGATGAAACATGTGCTGCGCGCCGAAACCGAGCGCGGCCTGGCCCTGCTGAACGCCAGCGACTGGCCCACCGAGCTGCAGATCACCCACGTGGGCAGCGGTGAAGTGACCCGGCTGGCGCTACCCGCGCTGCCCGCCCTGCCCACACCGCCCGCGGGTGCGGCCAGTGCGGCGGCGGAGCAAGCACCACTGCGTTCGGTGTCGATGCAGTGGACCGTGCCCGCGCAGGCCCGGCTGGGCGAATACGAGCTCAGCCTGCACCGCGGTGCACGGCAGTGGAGCAGCGGGCGCTTCCGGGTGGAGGCCTTCCGCGTGCCACTGGTCGATGCCCGTCTCAGCCCGCCCAAAGGCCCGCTGGTGGCCCCCGGCGCGCTGGACTTCGCGGTGCAGCTCAACCACATGGCCGGAGGCGGCCTGGCCACCGCCGCCAGCTTCTCGGCCCTGCTGCGCGAACGCGAGGTGGCCCCCGCCGGCTGGGAGGAATACAGCTTCAACGCCCCCCGCGAACGTGACCAGAACGCCCCCGCCAACCGACCGGAGGGCGAGGAAGGGGCGTCCGCCGCCCCCTCCGGCGGCGTGCTGCTGGCCGATCGCCTGGCGCTGCGCACCAACCCGCAAGGCGCCGCCACCGTCACCCTGCCCCGTCAGGCCGCGCTGACCCGGCTGAAACGCCCGGCCGAACTCCTGGCCGAGTTGAGCTTCGACGACCCGAATGGGGAGCGCCAGACCGTCTCCCAGACCCTGCCGGTGTGGCCCGCCACGCTGCAGCTGGGGCTGAAGGCGCGCTCCTGGCTGGCGCAGCGCGGCCAGGTGCCGCTGCAGGTGGTGGCGCTGGACACCGCCGGCAAGCCGCGCAGCGGCCAGTTCGTGGAGCTGCGCGCCCGCCGGATCCAGCTGCTCAGCCACCGCCAGCGGGTGGTGGGCGGCTTCTACGCCTACGAGGACCGGCAGGAGGTGCAGGACCTGGGCCCCGTCTGCAAAGGCAAGACCGACGCCCGCGGGCTGCTCACCTGCGACGCCCTGCTGCAGGCTGCCGGTGAGGTGGAGCTGATCGCCCGTGCCTCCGACGAGGCGGGCCGCACCGTCGAAACCGCCACCAGCGTGTGGATCAGCGGCAGCGGCGAACAGTGGTTTGCGCAGGACAACGACGACCGCATCGACCTGATCCCTGAGAAGCGCGAGCTGCAGCCCGGCGACACCGCCCGGCTGCAGGTGCGCATGCCCTTCCGCGAAGCCACCGTGCTGCTGACGGTGGAGCGCGAGGGCATCCTGCACTCCCAGGTGCTGACGCTGCGCGGCAGCGACCCGGTGATCGAGCTGCCGATCCCGAAGGGCGGGGCCGGCAAGGACGGCGCCGAGGCCTGGGCGCCCAACGTCTACGTCAGTGCGCTGGTGCTGCGCGGCCGGCTGCGGGAGGTGCCCTGGTACTCCTTCTTCCAGTGGGGCTGGCGCGCACCACTCGACTGGTGGAACGCCTGGCGGCGGGAAGCCCCCGACCACCAGCCACCCACCGCGATGGTCGATCTGGCCAAACCCGCCTTCAAGCTGGGCGTGGCGCAGCTGCACATCGGCCTGGCCTCGCAGCGGCTGGAGGTGCAGGTCACCAGCGACAAGCCGCAGTACGGCCCGCGCCAGACCGCCCGCGCCACCGTGGTGGTGACGCAGGACGGCAAGCCGGTATCGGGCGGCGAAATCGCCTTCGCTGCGGTGGACGAAGGGCTGCTGGCCCTGTCGCCCAACGGCTCCTGGGACCTGCTGGAGCAGATGTACCCGCCGCGCGCCTGGGGCGTGGAAACCGCCACCGCGCAAAACGAGATCGTCGGGCGACGCCACTACGGCCGCAAGGCGCTGCCGCCGGGCGGCGGCGGTGGACGCAACCCCACCCGGGAGCTGTTCGACACCCTGCTGCTGTGGCGCCCGGTGGTGAGGCTCGACGCCCAGGGGCGCGCCACGTTGGATGTGCCGCTGAACGACTCGCTCACCCGCTTTCGCCTGGTGGCGGTGGCCGATGCGGGAGCGGACCGCTTCGGCAGCGGCTCCACCACCCTCACCGTCAGCCAGGACCTGCAGCTCATTGCCGGCCTGCCGCCGGTGGTGCGCAGCGGCGACCGCTTCGAGGCCCAGCTCACCCTGCGCAACACCACCGCAGCGGCCACCTGGCTGGAGGTGAAGCTGGAGGCCACCCCCACACCCGATGGCGATGCCGACCTGCAGCAGGCCGGCACTGCCGCGGCAGCGGCCGCCCGCGGCGCCGCACCGGGGACCGGGACGCCCCCGACCACCGCCCCCCCACTGAGCCTGGCACCGCAGCGAGTGGAGGTGCCGGCCCAGTCTGCCGTGGAACTGCGCTGGCCGGTGACCGTGCCGGCCCAGGTACGCGCCCTGGCCTGGGAGGCCAGCGCGGTGGAAAGCACGCGCAGCGGCGGCACCCCGCTGAACCCGAAACGCGACGCCCTGCGGCTGATCCAGCGGGTGGAGCCGGCCCTGCCGCTGCGGGTGCAGCAGGCCAGCCTGCAGCAGCTCGACAGCAGCCTTGCCCTGCCGGTGCAGCGCCCGGCCGGTGCCGCACCGGGCGGCGGCGTGGTGGTGGCCCTGCAGCCCCGCCTGGCCGGCGCCCTGCCGGGCATGCGCCGCTGGTTCGAGGCCTACCCCTACAGTTGCCTGGAACAGCGCGCCTCTCGCGCGGTGGGGCTGCGTGACCTGCCGGCCTGGCAGCAACTGCTCAAGGAACTGCCCGGTTACCTGGACGGCGACGGGCTGGCGCACTACTTCCCGCCCCGGCCGGAGGAGGCCACCGGCGGCGGCAGCGACCGGCTCAGCGCCTACCTGCTGAGCCTGTCGGACGCCGCGGGCTGGCCGCTGCCGCCGGACCTGCGCGACCGCCTGCTCGACGGCCTCGGCGCCTTCGTCGAAGGCCGGCTGGAGCGCCCCGGCCCGGCGCCCCGCAGCGACCGCGATGTGCGCAAGCTCGCCGCGCTGGAAGCGCTGTCGCGCCACGGCCGGGCGCTGCCGCGCCACCTGGGCAGCCTGGAGATCACCCCCGCGCAGTGGCCCACCTCCGCCCTGCTGGACTGGCAGGCCCTGCTGCAGCGGGTGGACAGCCTGCCGCAACGCGAGCAGCGTCTGGAGGAGGCGACGCGCCTGCTGCGCGCCCGGCTGAGCAGCGCAGGCAGCACGCTGCGCTTCGTCGACGAGGCCGGCGACCGCTGGAGCTGGCTGATGGAAGGGCCGGACGCCAACGCCGCCCGTCTGCTGCTGATGGCGCTGCAGACCCCCGCCTGGCAGGACGATGCACCGCGGCTGGCGCAGGGCCTGCTGCTGCGCCTGCACGGCGGCGACGGCCCGCAGCGCCAGCTCGCTGCAGGCAGCACAGCGGGCGCCTTCAACACCACCACCGCCAACGTCTGGGCCACGCTGGCCTTCGAGCAGTTCTCGCTGCGCCGCGAATCCCAGGCCGTCACCGGCCTCACCCGGGCTCAACTGGGCAGCGCCAGCGGCGAGCTGGACTGGGGCCGCCGTCCCGACGGTGGCCGTCTGCTGCTGCCCTGGCCGGCCCAGTCCGCCACCCTGCAGGTCACCCAACAGGGCAGCGGCCGACCCTGGCTGGCGATCCAGAGCCTGGCAGCGACCGCACCGGTGGCGGTCGCGGCCGGTTACCGGCTGGAGCGCAGCGTCACCCCGGTGGAGCAGAAGGTGAGCGGCCCCTGGAGCCGCGGCGATGTGCTGCGTGTGCGCCTGACGGTGGATGCCAGTGCCGACCTGGGCTGGGTGGTGCTGAGCGACCCGGTGCCCGCCGGTGCGACGCTGCTGGGCAGCGGCCTGGGCCGCGACAGCCGCATCGCCCGCAACTCGGCACAAGAGCCCACAGGCAGCGCCTGGCTGGCCTGGGAAGAACGCCGCCCGGACGCCTGGCGGGTCTACTACCGCTGGATGCCGCGCGGGCGCCACACGGTGGAGTACACCCTGCGGCTGAACACCGTCGGCCAGTTCCAGCTGCCACCGACCCGGGTGGAGGCCATGTACGCCCCGGAGAACCACGCCGAGCTGCCCCTGCCGGCGCTGGTGGTGCAGCGTTGACCTCCCTCCAGAATGGCGGGCCGATGCGAGGGAATGCCGGATCTGCCGCGCTCCCACCCCCGGCTCCGCTCGCGCCACCCCACCGCACCGCCATACTCTGCGCCCGATGACCGACGCCGACCTGCCCACCCACCGCGCTGTTCCCCCACTGACCCAGGTGCTGGCCTTCGAGGACGAAGCTCCGATGGGCCAGGCCCTGGCCCAGGCCCTCGGGCTGCCGCTGGGGCTGATCCGCCGCCACCGCTTCCCGGACGGGGAGCTCAAGCTCACGCTGCCCGCGCCGCTGTCCGGCAGCGTGGTGCTGCTGCGCAGCCTGCACCAGCCCAACGAGAAGCTGGTGGAGCTGCTGATCAGCGCCCCCAGCGCGCGTGAACTGGGTGCCGAGCGGCTGCTGCTGGCCAGCCCCTACCTGGCCTACATGCGCCAGGACATCGCCTTCCATCCCGGTGAGGCGGTGAGCCAGCGCCACATCGGCGCCCTGCTGGCCGGGCAGTTCGACGGCATCGTCACCCTCGACCCACACCTGCACCGCATCGCCTCGCTGGACGAGGTGATGCCCTCACCCTGCCGCGCGGTTTCGCTCACCGCCGCCGGGCTGCTGGGTGAGTTCATCGCCACCCAGCACAGCCACGACACCCTGCCGCCGCTGCTGCTGGGGCCGGACGAGGAATCGGCCCAGTGGGTGGCCCAGGCCGCATCGGCCCACGGGCTGCCGCATGCCTGGTGCGTCAAGCAGCGCCACGGCGACCGCGACGTGCGGGTCACCCTGCCCGCCGGGCTGGACCTGGAGGGCCGCGCCGTGGTGCTGCTCGACGACATGGCCTCCACCGGCCGCACGCTGATCGAGGCCGCACGGCTGTGCTTCGCCGCCGGGGCGGATACGGTGGATGTGGCCGTCACCCATGCCCTGTTCGTCGGCGACGCACTGGAGGCCCTGCAGGCCGCAGGCGTGCGCCGCGTCTGGAGCAGCGACTGCGTGCCCCACGCCAGCAACGCCGTACCGGTGGCCGGGCTGCTGGCCGAGGTGCTGCGCTCGTTCTGAGCCCCCCACAGAGCCGGCAGCTCAGCGCCCGCGCGCGAAGAACAGCACCGCCATCACCAGCCCGGTGGTGATCACCACCGCCCGCAGCACCGGTGCCGGCAGCCGCCGCGCCACGTGGGCGCCGGCAAAACCACCCAGCGTGGCGGCCACCGCCATGCCCAGCGCCTGCGGCCACTGCACCGCGCCGGCCCAGGCAAAGGCGACCACGCTCAGCAGCGACAGCAGCAGCGAGTTGAGGTTCTTCAGTGCATTCGCCCGGTTGAGCTGGGACTCGCCCACCAGCGCATACAGCGCCATCAGCAGGATGCCCAGCCCGCCGTTGAAGTAGCCGCCGTACACCGCCACCGCGGCCAATCCGAGCAGCCGCGGCGCGGCGGTGCTCGCAGGGTCCCCCCCCTGTGCCTCCCCATGGTCGCCGCGGCGGGCGCGCAGCCTGGCCAGCAGCCAGGGCCCGGCAGCAAACACGGCGGTGGCAAACAGCAGCAGCCAGGGCACCAGGGCCGAGAAGACCTGGGCCGGTGTCCACAGCAGCAGCAAGGCACCCAACACCCCCCCCATGGCGCAGACCAGACCCTCCCGCCAGAGGGTGGCGCGGGGCAGCGTGGCCAGCTCGGCACGGAAACCCAGCGTGCTGCCCAGGTAACCCGGGCTCACCGCCACCGCACTGCTGGCGTTGGCCTCGATCGGCGGCACACCGGTGTACACCAGCGCCGGAAAAGTCAGGAAGCTGCCCCCGCCGGCGATGGCGTTGAGCACCCCGGCGGCGAATGCCGCACTCAGCAACAGGGTCCAGGCGGAAAGATCGAGGGGCATGAATACACCGGCTTCAACAGGTCCAGGGCCCGGCGGGGCCGCCGCGATTCTGGTCCATGATGCGGGCCCTATGCTCCCGACCCTCCTGAACCCGCAAGGGGCCCTGCGAGCCCTGGTCCTGTTCACCCTGCTGGCCGCCGCCTCCCTGGCCGCCCTGCTGCACTGGCCGATGGCGCCGCGCGCCTGGGTGGACCTGCTGCGCTACCTGCCCTACCCGGCCTGGTTGCTGCCCACGCTGCTCGTCTGGCTGGTGGCCTGGGCGGCCGGCTGGCGCTGGGGCCTGCTGGCCAGCCTGGCACCGGCCATCGTGCTCACCGGCGTGATGGGCTGGACCTGGGGCGCGCCGGAGGCGGGGCGGCAGCCGCTGCGCTTCATGACCTACAACATCAAGGCCTACCGGGCGCACGACCGGCCCTACGGCTTCATCCTGCTGGCCGACGAACTGCGCCGCTGGGATGCGGATGTGGTGGTGATGCAGGACGCCACGCTGGAGAAAGGCCCGCTGCATCGCCTGCCCGAGGAGCTGCGCGAGGCCCTGCCGCAGCACCAGCTCCACCGCCACGATCAGTACGTGGTGGCCAGCCGGCTGCCCCTGGCGGGCTGCCGCAGCAGCCTGCTCACCCCGGGTGAACACCAGCGCGGCTTCCTGCGCTGCACGCTGCGCGCCCCGGGCGGCGACATCGACGTGCTGACGGTGCACTTCCTCTCGCCGCGCGATGGGCTGAACGCCACCCGCCGCGAGCGCCTGGAAGGCTACGACGAGTGGCGGGAGAACTGGTCGATCCGCCTGGCACAGTCGGCCCAGCTGGCCGAGGAAATCGCGCGCCAGCCCCGGCCGCTGATCCTGGCCGGGGACCTGAACGCGGAAGAGGCCTCTCCGGTGGTGCAGCAGCTGCTTGCGCGCGGCCTGCGCGACGCCTGGAGCGTGGCCGGGCGCGGCTGGGGCCACACCTATGGCCATGCGCTGAAGCTGCGCCTGGACTTCCTGCGCATCGACCACATCCTCGTCAGCCCGGAGATCGCGGTTCGCGCGGTCCAGGTGGGCGCGAAGGGCCCGTCGGAACACCGGCCGGTGATCGCCGATCTCTTCCTGCAGCGCGACGCCGACGCGCCCTGACGGCAGACGCCCCGGCCCCGGCCGGTCTTCAGCGGCGGAACACCCCGTCCACCGGCACGCACAGGCCCGCCACCAGGCGGTTGGTCTCGCTGGCCATGCCCACCACGACCAGCAGAGTCTGCGAACACCGCGGCGGCCCGTCCGGCCACCCCCTGCGACGTCGTCAATCCGCCGCAAAGCAATAAAACAGCCCCGCCCCACCGGTGCGGCGCAGCGCGTCCATGCCACAGCCCGCGCTCTGGTGCGAGAAGTTCCAGGAGGTGGCCCAGGGCTCCGGCAGCGGGCCGATGCGGTCGTGGTGGCCCGCCACCGCGGAGCCGTCGCCGCTCTTCGTCCAGCCGCCGCAGGTGGTGTCGGTCTGCGGCGCAAAGGCGGTGCCGTCCGCCCGCGTGCCGGTGAGGATGTCGTGGTTGTTCACTGCATCGCCCCGGCCGGAGATGCTGCGGCCGGACTCGTCCAGCGCCGTGGACTTGTTGATGTGGTTGCCGTTGTGCAGGTGCGCCACGTCGCGGGCGATCAGCTCGCCCTTGGCATTGAACCAGGGTCCCTTGCCGATGCGGTCACGCGCATTGACCGCGGGCACCGCTGGCGCCGTCTGGGTCGCGAAGGTCGGCGGCGTGCTGAGGTAGGCCTTCCAGTTGCGCTGGCCGGCACCCGCCGCGCTGGCCAGTTTCTGGCAGTGCTGGTCGGCTCCGGCCAGCCCTCCCAGGTCACCGCCCCTGCCCGGGCCGGCGCTGGTGACGAAGAAGCCCATCGGCCCGGTGGCCGGCGTCATGGAACAGCCGGCCAGGAGCGTGGAAAAAATCGCCGCGGCGATCGGAGCGGCCTGCAGAGCGGTGGTGCGCATGAGGATTCCTTCACGATCCGTTAAGGAATCCCCAGGTTATGCCGGGCCGCATGCCCTTGCGCAGTGAGGTTCTTCCCATTCCTGGGGTTCACCCCAGGAACCCGCACCCGTCACCGGCCGGGGTCGCTGCTGGCTTCCTGACGCATCGGCAGGCGCGGCGCGGTGCGCAGACTCCAGACCATGGTGATCGCCAGGATCGCCACCACCACGCCCAGCGAGGCCAGCACCGGGATCTTCACCACGTCGATCAGCATCATCTTTGTGCCGATGAAGGCCAGGATCACCGCCAGCCCGTAGCTGAGCAGGTGGAACTTGGTGGCCACCGCGGCGAGCAGGAAGTACATCGCGCGCAGGCCCAGGATGGCGAAGATGTTGGAGGTCAGCACGATGAAGGGGTCGGTGGTGATCGCGAAGATCGCCGGGATGGAGTCCACCGCGAAGATCACGTCCGTCAGGCCCACCAGCGCGATCACCAGCAGCAGCGGCGTGGCGATGCGCCGGCCGTTCTCGACGGTGAAGAACTTCTCGCCGTCGAGCTGGCGGCTCACCGACATCAGGCGGCGCAGCAGGCGCAGCGCCGGGTTGTTCTCCATGTCCGACTCCTGGCCAGCGGCCCACCACATCTTGATGCCGGTGTTCAGCAGGAAGGCACCGAAGACGTAGAGGATCCAGTGGAACTGCGCGATCAGCCAGGAGCCCACCAGGATCATCAGCGTGCGCAGCACGATGGC